>ERZ761602.1561-NODE-1561-length-40998-cov-4.986469_pt1 | contig 40998 bp, 27 predicted proteins | sample MGYA00512165_ERZ761602 | MGnify/ENA primary metagenome ERZ761602 (study PRJEB28899, sample SAMN02445085) | bioreactor sludge metagenome | biome: EBPR sludge; isolation source: Thorneside wastewater treatment plant | place: Australia: Brisbane, Thorneside...
CGCTCGTCGCCGCCACGAACGTGCTCGAGCGCTTGAGCCGCACCTTCGTCGACAACCGCGCGCTCAAGACGCTCTACGTGAAGCTCCTGCGGCGCGGGAAGCGCTACGACGACGCGCTCGCGATCGCGCGTGAGATGGGCGCGAAGGACGCGTACTTCGGGCACCTGCTCACCGCGTGGACCTACAAGGACATGGAGCGTCCGCACGACGCGATCGCGGCGTTTCGCGCGGCGTACGCAGCGCAGAACGATCCGAGCGTGCTGCTCGACGTGGGCGACCTGCACTTCCACCACGGCGAGCTCGAGCAAGCGTGCGAGGTGTATCGGCAGATCCCGCAGGGTGAAGGGTACGACTGGGCCTACGCGAGCTTCTGGGGCGCGCACTACCTCTCGACGCGGGATCCGCAGAGCCTTGCGACGCTGACCTCGCTGCTGCCGACCAATCCACGCGCGCGCGAGGTGCACGGGTGGATCCAGGCGTATGCCGAGGTCATGCCGACGCCCTGCGATCTGACGGCGGGCATCGTGCGCGACGTGCTCGCGCATCTGCGACGCAGCCCAGGCTCGCCGCACCAGCCGGCCAAGCTCGAAGTCACGATCACCTCGATCGAGTCTCCGTCGGTTCACGTCGCGTTCGAGGTCGCCAAACGCATGGTGAACGGTCACGCGAACCTGATCGTGAATGCCGAAAAAGAGGCGAAGCCGGATCCGCGTCTCCCGCTGATCACGGCGATCGGTCGGGGGCCGGACGCGGTGTACCAACAATTCCCGATCTGGGCGTACGAGGGCACGCGACCACGCGTGAACGCGCCCGCCCCTCCGGCCGCAGCGGTGGAGGCGATCGCGCAGATCGCGAGCACGCCCTTCGACTGGAGCGGATGGCAACGTGCGGCGGCGCAAGCAGCGCCCGCGCTGCGGGGTCAGGTCACGGGGCTCGTGTGTGCGCTCGTGCACCCGCCGACGCCGCGCGCGACGGATGCCGATCCGGTGGAGTGGACTTGGAAGTGTCAGGTCGCCGGCGCGCTGCTGATCACGAAGCTCGACGCGGGTTGGAACGGCACCGAGCGGCGGAGCGGGCTCTGCGCGATGGTGCACGGGCCGATCGATTGGCTGATCAGCGCGGCGCTGCCGTGCCTCGGGATCGTCTACGCGGAGTGCCCGGAAGCGCGAGGCGAGCTGGCGCAGATCTTCGACGCGCTCCGACAGCGCATCCCGGACATCGGCTACGCGTGTTACCGCGCGCCGTTGGAGGCGGTGACGATGCGGCTGCCCGACGTGGACGAGAAGCGGCGCCGCGAGGCCTGGACGCGGCTCGTGAAGGCGTCGCAGAAGCCGTTTCTGAGCTGATCGGGCGGGCCCGGGCGTTCGACACCGAGCTCGAGGCGATGAGACGGAGCTCGGCGCGAGGTGATGGCGCTCGGCGCGAGGCGATGGCGCTCGGCGCGAGGTGATGGCGCTCGGCGCGAGGTGATGGCGCTCGGCGCGAGGCGATGGCGCTCGGTGCGAGGTGACGGCGCTCAGCGCAAGACGACGGCGACCGGTGCGACCGTGGGCGCGTCGACGGGCGCGCTCTCGTGGACGAAACGCATCGCTCCGTCTTCGAGCTTGGCGTAGCGGAAGAGCCAGAGATCGAGGAGATAGTTCTGATAGAGCTTCCAAGGGGTCTTGGAGCCTTGTTTCGGGAGCGACGGAAGCGCGCGCTGCACGTATCCGGATGAAAAGTCGAGGAAAGGCTCGGCCTGGAGGCTCGGATCGTCCACGGCGGGCGCCCGTCTGGTCGAGATGCTTCAGGAGCCGACAGACGTAGTCGGCGATCAAATCGGCTTTCAAGGTCCAGCTCGCGTTGGTGTACCCGAAGGCGAGCGCGAGGTTCGGCACACCGCTGAACATCGTGCCCTTGTAGGTGTAGAGCTGGTTCGTCTCGACCTTCTTGCCGTCGACGAGGAGCTCCATGCCGCCCGCGAAGAGGAGCTGCAGACCAGTCGCGGAGACGATCACGTCAGCCTCGAGCTCGGTCGCCCCGACGTCCTTCGAGGGCTTCAGGCGGAGCCCCTTCTCAGTGAAGGTGTCGATGTGGCCGGTGACGATCGACGCGCGTCCATCGCGGATCGCGTGGAAGAGGTCGGCGTCCGGCACGAGGCAGAGGCGCTGATCCCACGGCGCGTAGTCGGGCGAGAGGTGCGTCTCCACGTCGAAGTCGGGCGGGAGCTCCTTGGCGGCGAGCTTCAGGAGACGGCGCTTCGTGCCCTGCGGCGATTTCCGCGCGAGCTGGTAGAGCGCCATCGAGAGCAGGATGTTCTTCCAACGCGAGAGGCCGTACGCGAGCTCGCTCGGGAGGTGCTCGCGCAGGAAGGTCGCGATCGCGTCCTCGCTCGGCAGCGACGCGATGTACGTCGGCGTGCGCTGGAGCATCGTCACGTGTGCGGCCTTCTCGGCCATCGCGGGCACCAGCGTGACCGCCGTCGCTCCGCTGCCGATGACGACCACCTTCTTGCCCGCGTAGTCGAGGTCCTCGGGCCAGTGCTGCGGGTGCACGAAGGTGCCGCGGTACCGATCGCGACCGGGAAACTCGGGGGTGTAGCCCGCGTCGTAGCGGTAGTAGCCGGAGCAGACGTAGAGGAACTGGCAGGTCGTGCGGACGCGCTCTCCGTCGACGTCCGCTTCGACCGTCCAGCGGGCGTCGGCGCTCGACCAGCTCGCGCGCACCACGCGGTGACGGAAGCGGATGTGGCGGTCGATGCCGTGCTCGGCCGCCGTCTCGCGCACGTAGCGGAGGATCGACGGGCCGTCCGCGATCGCCTTCGAGTCGGTCCACGGCTTGAAGACGTAGCCGAGGGTGAACATGTCCGAGTCCGAGCGGATGCCGGGATAACGGAAGAGATCCCAGGTGCCGCCGATCGCGTCGCGGGCTTCGAAGATCGCGAAGCTGCGTCGGGGGTGCGCCTTCCGGAGGTGAACGGCCGCGCCGATGCCGGACAGACCGGCGCCCACGATCAACACGTCGACGTGCTGGGTCATGGCGCCCAGCGTAGATCCAAAACGCGAGGGTGTCCTCACGTTTTGCGACGGGGGCGTCGGGAGGCACGAGACGAGCGCGGCGAGCTCGATCGAGGGGCTGCGTGAGTCACGCGTCGGGCAGCGCCGCCGGCGATGTTGGTGACGGTGGACCAGCCGGGCGAGGCACGCGTTGCGTCGATGGCGAGCTCAGCGAGCGTCGGCCATCGGGCAATCGCCGGTGTAGCCGACCTCACGCGCGGCCGCGCGCAGCAGCTCACCGCGCGACTCGGGCGAGGCGTGTGCGAGGGCGGCCATCGCTTCCTTTGCGTCGCTCGAGCGCACGTTCGCGTCCACCCATTGCGCGATGTGCATTGCGCGTTGGGCCGGATCCGCGATCGAGTCCGCGCCCGAACGAGTCTCGGCATGGCAGATGTTCTCGAAGTCCTCCACCGGGTTGGCGCAGGCGAGGAGGGCGAGGAGCGGGAGCACGAGCCGAGTGCGGTTCATCGGCGAGAGTCTACGGTCACGCACGCCGCGTCTCCCAGTCGCGATCTGCAGGCGCGTGTGGGTCGCGATCGCGCGGTCGGTGACGAAGACGGTCGGTCACGAACGTCACGGGAGCGCAAGCGGACCGCAGGTCGTCAGTCCGGCGAGCTCGGGGCTTCGTTCGGGCTCGCCCCTTCGGTCGGCGCTCCGCTTGGGCTCGAAGCTTGGTTCGGCGCGTCGTCCGTCGGGGGGCCGCCCTCTCCTTCCGGCACCGCGGCTGGTTCGGTGCTGGGCGGCGCGGGCATCTCGGAGGTCACCGACGCCGCGGGGCGTCCAGCGACCTCTCGCACCAGCGACGCGATCGAACAATCGACGAGGCCGGCCCGCTCGGGCAGTCGCTGTGCGGCCGCGGTGGGCGCGTCGCCGATCGCGATCCGCGCGGGCAGGAAGGTGCCGCGCGCTTGGACCCGTGCACGCAGGAGCGGCTCCCGTCGCTGCAGGTCCCAGAGGAAGACGTCGACCGGCGAGCTTCGTCGGTCTTCGCCGTGCTGGATCGTCAGCATGAAATAGTCGGCGCGTGCGACGTCGAGCATGACCGGGAAGTCGCGTTCGATGCGCACCTCGAGTTGCTCTTGCAGGACGCGCAGACGGAGCACGTCGTCGGTCGCGCGGACTTCGTCGAACCACGCGGGATCGAGCACGTCCAGGCGTTCGTAGAAGCCTCGCAGCGACACCGGGCTGAGCCCGAGACAGCGGGTGATGGCGTCGGGCTCCATCGTGCGCGCACCTTCCACGATCTGCTCGCGCGAGGTGGTGTGGCTCTGGTGGAGACGCAGGTAGATGCCTTCGGCGCGGTGAAGGCGCGAGAGATCGAGCCGAGGATCGGCCCAGTTCTCGGGCGGCGCAGCGGCGGCTTCTTCGATCCAGCCTTCGACGATCGCGCGGAAGGCGTCCGAGCGCTCGCGCACCGGCACGACGTTTCCCTGGTACGCGGAGGCGATCGTCTGCTTGAGCTCGTGGGTGCGCGTGCGATCGCGCCACTGATAGAAGCCGACGAATCCGACGACGGCGAGCCCGATCGGGATCACCCACTTCCAGGGGAAGTTGGGCGCGAAGCTGCGGCGCTTGGGGATCTCGTATTGGGCGGGCTCGAGGCTCATGGATCACGTCTCGGCGCTGGTCGGACTCGGAAGCGCGGCTCGCACTTTGGTACGCGCGTCGAGGCGCTGTCGAGCCCCGACGCGCCGAGCGACGTATCCATCCAGTCGTGGAGCCGAGAGGTGGCCACGTAGCGGCGCAGATGGATACCTGAACACGGCATGGCGAAACGCGGCGCTTCGCTCAGGAGACGAAACCGTGTCGCCACAAACGAAAAGCGCGCCCGAGGGCGCGCCATTTCGTTGGTTCGATCACCCGAAGGTGATCCCGTGGTCCTTCACTCGCCGCCCTGCGTCGAGTTCACCGCGAAGCTCACGTTCGTGTAGCCGGCCTGAGCCGCCGAGAACATGACCTTCTTGATGACGCGGAAGTCGACCCCGATGTCGGCCTGGAGGATGACGTTGCCCGGGAAGGGCTCGGCCGGATGCAGAACGCTCCAGTTGCGCTTGAGCGTCTCGAGGTTCTGGATCAGCGGCTCGATGCGCTCCAGCGTCGGGTTCGACGCTAGCGACGCGGTGTCCGCCATGCGGTTTCCGTCGAGCGCGACGATGTTCGCGTCGATGGCGACGATGGGCGAGATCTCCAGCGACTCGGTGTTGTGAGCCGTCGGCATCGTGATCGTGGCGACCGTCGTCATGAGCTCGCCGGAAGACGAGAACTGCATGATGAGGAAGACGATCAGCGTGATGAGGAAGTCGATGAACGGCACGAGAGGGAGCGCCATGTCGACGCTCTTCTTGCCGCCACCCGACACCTTGTCCCGCACGAACTTGAGCGGGATGTGGTGAAGGAGGACTTTGCCGGGGACATGTACGGGCATGATCGATTCCTCGAATCAGAGCAGGCCGGCGCCGTCGCTCAGGGACATCTCGGGGAAGCCCTCGCCGACGACCATGTCCATCGCCTGGATGACGTGCTCGTAGAGAACACCGTCCTCCGGCGCGACGATCAGGTCACGGCGGTTGGGCTCGAGACGCTTGCGCTCTTGGAGCTTCGTGCGGAGCTCCTCGAGATTGTACGCGTCACCGTTCTTCGCGATGGTGATGCTGTCACCCGCCGTGGAGGCGAGGACGTATCCGCTGTTCTGCACCTGAAGGATGACCTTCACGCGCTCTTCGGGCGGAGGCGAGTCCTGCGTCGCCGCCTGACCCGGCGTGCGCTGGTTCGCGCTGAGCCGGGCGAGCTGGTTCCACACCGCCGTGGCGAGGAGGAACATGATGCAGCAGAACAGCAGATCGATGAACGGAACGAGCGGGATTTCTTGGTCGACGGACTTCTTGCCGCCGTGACCACCACCACCCGAGTCGATACCACCCATGGCTACTCCGCTCCGTCAGCAGACCGGATCAACCGGCCTGCTGAAGACCCTGAAGGTTGACCTTCGAGCGGTTGTTCACGACCAGGTTCATCACCTGGACCGTGGCCGCGTTGATGTCGTCGAGAAGGCCCTGCGTCTTGCCGTTCAGGATCGCCATGCCCATGAGCGAGACGATCGCGGCGAGAAGACCGAAGGCCGTGCAGTTCATGGCCTCGGAGATACCCTTCGCGAGCATCGTCGCCTTCTCGGCGCCGGTCGCACCGGCGACGGCGGCGAACGCGCCGATCAGACCGAGAACGGTGCCGAAGAGACCCGAGAGCATCGCGAGGTTGGCGAAGAGGCCGAGGAACGCGGTGCGCGCCTCGATCTTCGGGAGCTCGCGGAGCGCGGCCTCGTCCATCGCGGACTGGACCTCGGCGTCCGGGCGGTTGACCTTCATCAGGCCGGCCTTGACGATGCGCGCGAGCGGGGCGTTCGCAGCGCTGCAGAGCTTGATCGCGCGGCCGATGTCGCCGGCGAGGATGCACTTCTGCATCGTCGCGAGGAACACGTCCTTGTTGATGCTCGAGCGGTACAGATAAACCGAGCGTTCGACGATGAACCCGATGGCCATCACCAGCCAGAAGAGGATGATGTACATCGCCCATCCACCTTCTTCGAACGCGTGTGCAATCGACGACATGGCGTGCTGCCTCCTAGAACCGACCAACCATGCGGCCCCTACCAACGAGGAGGTGCCGCGCCATTGTTTCCGCCCGATTTCCCTGAAAAATCGAGGGTTCGTACAAAACGACGGCCGATGATACAGAGAGCGTCAGCCAAGTCAACGATCATCGGCGCAGGCTTCGTTCACCTCGTGCGCGCTTCCGCACGAACCGCGTCAGACCCCACGATCGGGTGGAAGTTCCCGGACTTGTAGGTAGAAGCGTGATCGCGATCGCGAGCGCTCGGTGCGAAGCGAAGAGGGGTCGCGGCGAGAGAGGCCTCACGCGGTCGAGGCGATCGCGGTCCGATCGGCGCCGGCAATCGTGCGGAGGACACGAGCACGTCGACGTCCGATGAGCGCACGAGGGGGATCGCGGCTCGGCGGGCGAATCGTTGGGCATCCAGATCTTCGGAGTGAGCATCGTTTCCGCCAGCTCTCCGCCGAACCCGAAGCGGTCGCGATCCCCAGATTGCGAGGCGGGACGATCGCGAGGCGGGACGATCGCGAGGCGGGACGATCGCGAGGCGGGACGATCGCGAGGAGGGGAACGAATGCCGAGCGCGATCGACAGCTGGTGAGTCGCCCCTCGCGGAGAAGGTCTCGGATTCACGAAGCCGAGCGCATGCGACCTTCGGCGTCGTTCTCTCTCGTTGACAACCTCGCGAGCGCTGCGGTAGCTTCCGCCAAACCTCGGTCCAGGGCCGCAACCTGCCGAGATTCACACGTGTTTTTCAACATTGCAGGTACGGCCCTCGCGTAGTTTCCGGGCCGGACCCCCGCTGCGGCACAAGCCGCTACGGTCACACCGGCGTCCAAGGAGCCTCGCTGATGGAAGAAATCTGGCATGCAATGCTGGAGGGCGCGCCTTTCTCGTTCATCAACATCGGGGTGCTCGCCTTCTCGCTCGCCATCGTGGCCGAGCGGCTCGTGTTCATGCTGACCAAGTACCGGGTGAACGCGCCCGAGTTCATGGCTCAGGTGCGCAAGCTGGTGCAGGCGGGCAACATCGATCGCGCGATCAAGCTCTGCGAGGCAGCACCGTTGCCGCTTCTGCAGGTGATCAAGAGCGGTCTGACGCAGGTCAATCGCGGCGAAGAAGCGATCATCGCGTCGATGGACGAGAAGCTCTCCGAAGAGGTCCCGAACCTCGAGAAGCGCACCCCGTGGCTCTGGACGCTCGCGAACCTCGCGACGCTCATCGGCCTTCTCGGCACCGTCCGCGGTCTCATCAAGGCCTTCAAGGCCGTCGGTGAGATCGACGATCCGGCGCAGAAGCAGGCGCTTCTCACCGGCGGTATCTCCGAGGCCATGTGGAACACCTTCCTCGGCCTTCTCATCGCCGTCATCTGCATGGCTTCTCACCTTCTCCTCAACTCGATGGCGAAGAAGCACAAGCATCAGATGGAAGCGGCTGCGCAGAAGCTCGAGAACCTCCTGACCCTCCGGCCGAAGGGCTGATTCAGGGACAGGTATGGCGAAGCTGAGCGCATCGCAGCGCGCCTACATCAAGAAACGCGCGACGTTTCACGAGCCCGGCCCCGACGAGGCGGCCGGCGAGCTGAACATCGTGCCGTTCCTCGACATCGTCGTGAACCTGATCATGTTCCTCCTGATCCTGATCACGACGATCGGCTTCTACAGCCAGGTCGAGGCGTCGCTGCCGAGCTACTCCCGTGGCGGAGTCGGTCGACGCGCCCCCGAAGAAGAGTCGTTGAACCTCAACGTGACGGTCGTCGAGAACGGCGTGATCGTCGCGGGCACCGGCGGCAAGCTGGCGCCGGGTTGTGAGTCGCTCGCGACGGGTCGCGTCGTCACGGTGCCGCGCAACGGCAACCGCTACGACTGGGCCGCGCTCCGCGAGTGTGCGCGCAAGCTCAAGGAGCGGTTCGAGGACGAGACGAAGGTCACCGTGAGCGCCGATCCGATGGTGGAGTACCAGCACCTGCTGTCCGCCATGGACGCCGTCCGCGAGACCAACGAGGGCGACGTCTTGTTCGACGAGGTGTTGCTCAGCGCCGGTGTGCGCTGAGTCGAGGCCGAATTCTCACGGAGCACGGAGCGAGACCATGTCCGAAGAAAAAGCCTCGATGGCCCAGGTGAAGCGGATCATTCGAAAGAAGATCAAGCGTCACCCCGAGCACGAGCACCAAGAGATCAACATCTATCCGATGCTCGACATGATGACGATTCTGCTCGTCTTCATGGTCATGCAGTTCAGCTCGTCGACCGCGTCGGCGATCTCCCAGAGCTCGGAGCTGACGATCCCCTACTCCACCTCGCGCGTGGATCTCGGGGACGCGACGCCGATCCAGATCTCGCGCAGCGCGATCTTGGTCGACGGCGTGCAGCACGTGACCTTGCGCGACGGTTTGGTCGACCCGAGCCAGAAGCAGGGTGGAGGCACCGGCTTCCTCATCACGCCGCTCTTCCGCGAGATGGGGCGCGTGCGTGACCTGAAGAAGGCGATCGCGGCCGCGAACCCGCGTCGTCCGTTCACCGGCGAGGTGCAGATCATCGCCGATCAGCGCACGCCGTTCCGAACGTTGGCCGAGGTCATCTACACGCTCGGTCAAACCGAGTTCAACCAGCTCCGGTTCGTGGCGAACAAGACGCCCACGCTCGGAGGTGGTGGCCCAGCGAGCGCTGCGGCGCAGTGAGCGTCGACCGAGCGCACTCCCCGAGAAGCCCCGCAGACGCGGGGCTTTTTCGTTTCGGTCGTGGCCCGTGTACGTGTCGTCGGTGGTCGCGAAGGGGCGATCGCGGAGAGCTCACCTCGGGGCGCCTCGTCCTCCTCCTGCTCGGGCGGGTCTCGCCTCGAGCCGTCCGCAAGACGGGTGGCGAGCGATCGTGAGCGGCGGCGACTCGAAGCCCTGCGGTCTTCAGCCGGTTTGACAGTGCGGCCCTCGGTCCCGACGATGCAAGGGCGTGGATGCTGTCGGTGAGCGCGACTCCGTTCCCCACGCCGTCCCGCCGCGTCGGGTCGGCGGCTACGAGATCGTGGCGTCGCTCGGCCGTGGCGGGGCGGGTGAAGCCTTTCTCGCGCTGACCTCGGGCTCGAACGACTTTCGCAAGCTCGTCGTGCTCAAGCTCTTGCACCCGGAGCTCGAAGAGAGCTTGGAGGTCGTCGATCAGTTCCTCGACGAGGCGCGGCTCGCGGCGCGGCTGAGCCATCCGAACATCGTGCCGACCCTCGAGGTCGGGCGACACGAGACGCAGCACTACATCGCGATGGCGTACCTGGAGGGGATGCCGCTCGGGCGCGTGCTCTCGATGCTTTCGCGGCGGGACGAACGCGTGTCTCCCGAGATCGCGGCGAGGATCGCGGTGGAGCTGCTCGATGCGCTCGCGTACGCGCACGCGCTGCGTGACTTCGATGGGACGCCGCTCGAGATCGTGCACCGCGACGTGTCGCCCCCGAACGTGTTCGTGTGTTGGGACGGGAGCGTGAAGCTGCTCGACTTCGGGATCGCGCGCGCGGCCTCGCGGCGTGCGTCGACCGATTCGGGGCTCATCAAGGGGAAGTTCGGGTACATCGCGCCGGAGCAGGCCTCGGGCGAAGGGACGGATCGCCGCGCGGACCTGTGGAGCGTGGGTGTCGTGCTCTGGGAGATGCTCACGGGGCATCGGCTCTTTCCCGCACGCAACGATGTGGGGACGCTGCACGCGCTGGTGGCGGGGACGATCACCCCGGTCACGACGCACGCGCCCGACACCCCGCCGGCGCTCGTGGCGGTGCTGCAGCGGGTGCTGCAGCGGGATCCGGACGAGCGGTTTCCTTCGGCGGAAGAGATGCGTGACGTGCTCACCGCGTGGCTCGACGAGCAGCCGCGGGCCGTCACGCGCGACGACGTGGCGGCGTGGCTCGGGGATGCGTTCGTGGGGGAGCGCGAGCGGCAACAGGCGTTGTTGCGGCAGTGCATCGGGGGAGCGCGCCTGGGCGCGAGCGCGACGGGGAGCTTTCACGTCGCGCCGCGGGGGCCGAGCTCGGAGTCGCGGAAGATCTCGACGCGGCCTCCGCCGGAGCCCGAGAAGCCTCGGCTCGCGTGGGGGCCCATCGGGTTTGCGTTGGTGTCGGTGCTGGTGCTGCTCGGGATCGTCTGGAGGAGCTCGCTCGACGCGCCGGTGGAGGTCTCGAGCGCGAGCGCGGATGCGAGCGGGACGGGCGCGAATGCAGCGGGCGCGAGCGCGAGCACGAGCGCGAGCACGACGGGCGCGAGCACGACGGGCGCGAGCGCTGCGAACGCCGCGAACGAGGCCGCGAGCGCGAACGTGGGGTCGACGGTTGCGAGCGGTTCGACCGTGCCCGCGAGCACGACGAGCACGACGACTGCGACGAGCTCGATGAGCGCGCGCGTGATGAACGATTCGAATACGGCGCGGAGCGGCACGAGCTCGAGGACGGTCAGGACGACGGCCGCGGCACCGGCAGCCGATGTGGAGACCCCTCCGGAGCGCGCAGCGCCCGCGGAAGTCGAGGTCGCGGAGGTCGAGACGGGCTGGCTCAGCCTCGACGCGACGCCGTGGGCCACGGTCTCGCTCGACGGGCGCTCGCTCGGGCACACGCCGCTGATGCGGGTGGAGGTGCCGGCGGGCGAGCACGAGCTGGTGCTGGAGAACCCGGAGCGAGGGATCCGTCGGGTGTACGTGGTGCGGGTGCGGCCGGGCGAGAGCGTGCGGCGTCGCATCGCGTTCTGAGCTGCGAGGGCGGGGATCGCTCTCGAGCGGATGCACGCGCTTCGCCTCCACTGCGCCTCCGCTGCGTCGCCTTCGCCTCCGGCGTTGCGTCGGCCTCGGAAGCACGGCCAGAACGCGCGAAGACGTGGTATCCCTCGACGTCGATGACCGGGGCGCGCGACGTCTACGCCAACCTCTTGCGCGACACACGAGGCCTTCGACGCGAGCAGTCGAAGGCGCGCGAGGCGTGGTACGAGCGGCTCACCTGGGAAGACAAGGAAGAGACGCTCTTCGAGCTCGAGATGTTGCTCAAGGGGCTCGCGTGCTTCGCGAACCCGCGCAATCACCCGGGTCGTCCGAACCCCGAGCCGCCCGCGGCGCACGACTACCGCGGGGAGCTGCGCGTGCTGCAGGACGTGCTCGCGCAGGCGACCCATTGCGTGCGGCAGCTCCTCGGCGAGCGCGAGCGCGCGTTCGTGTTCACGCGCTACCTCGAGACGGTGCTGCCCGAGGACACGGTGCGGCAGCGGCTGCTCAAGGATCAGCTCGCGCAGGACACGCCCGAAGAGTCGCTGCTGGTGCTCCGCAACACCTTCACCGCGTTCCACGATCTCGCGGAGGGGTTGCTCCGGCTGCCGCGCGTCTCGCATCGGCTCTACGACGGGCTCGTCGGCACCGTCGTGCGCGAGATCGGGCGCAACACGTACTTCGATCCGCTGGTCGCGCTGGAGTTTCGACCGGAGCTCGATCGCATTCGGCACCCCGAGGTGCTGGAGGTGCTGCACGGCATCCACGAGGCCGCGCACAAGGTGGTGGCGGTCGCGTTCCTCACGCTCTTCCGTGGGCTGCGCTACGCGGCGCTGATCGATCGTTACGCGGCGAGCCCGACCACGGTGCGGCGGGCCTACGCGATGTTGGCGGTGTTCCGGAGCGATCTGCGCGCGCTCGCGCGGTTCCTCGGGCGACACGCGGCGGGTCATCTCGCGGACGCGTTCGAGCGACAGCTCCTCGCGGTGCCCGCGCATGCGCTCCGCGAGCAACACGCGCAGCTCTCGCACGAGGCGGCGCGGCTCGTGGGGTTGCGTGGGACGCTCGAAGGGCTCGCGAACGTGCTGCGGGTCGAGATTCGAAAGGTGTTCGAGCGCGAGATCCCGCCGCTCGACGAGGACGCGCCGCGGGTGCCGGACGGAGAGCTGGGCGCGCAGCTCGTGCTCGCGACGGCGTCGTTGCGCGCGACGCTGCACCACGCGATCCGTTCGCTCTGCGCGGAGCTCGCGCCGAGCGCGGCGGCACCGGAGCTGGCGAGCGAATCGGGAGCGCAGCGCGAGGCGAGCGAACGACTGCGTCGCGACGTGTGGATGTTCTTGCAGGTGCTCCGCGCGTTCCTCGCGAAGGCCGAGGCGGCGACGGTCGATCCCGATCAGTGGGCGAGCCACGCGAGCTTCCAGTTCGTCCGCGAGTTCCTCGAGCACTTCCGCGCGATCGGGTACCAGCTCGTGCGCGCGAGCGACTACGGGCACCTCGATCGGTTCCTCTCCGCGCTCGACTCGCTGCGCGACGTGGACCTGCTCGATCCGCGGCGCCTGCGTGGGGCGATCGACGAGTGCGCGGCGTTCTACACGTTCCTCGACGAGCTCTTCCGCAACGTGAGCCGACGCGCGGAGCTGCAGGACGTGCCCTTCGACAAGAAGCGCGCGGCGGAGATGTTGAAGATCTACCTCGGCGCGGCGTGATTTCGGAGCTTCCGGCCGGAGTGGCTCGCGGCTTCAAACGTCGCTCTCGAGCGAAGGCGGCGCGCTCGTCGCTTCCAAAGCGTCTGGTTCGAGAGCGGAGCTTCTCGTTGAGGTCGTCGAGCGCGACGCTTCGAAGGTGCGCGCGACGTGTCACTCGCGCTCGAGGCGCCAACGGCGCGCGGCGACGCACTCGGTCGGAGGGTCTTCGTGCTCGGCGCAGGAACCTTCGGCGCGGGCGAAGAGCACACGTCGTTCGTAGACGAGCGCGTCGGCGTCGCGCTCGAGGGTGGCGAGGTAGCGAAAGCGCAAGCAGCGACCGTCGGACTCGCGGGCGGTCGCGCGCTCGGCGACGAGGGAGCGTGCGACGGGATCGTCGGCGCCTTCGAGCCCGACCGCGAACTCGAGCGCTTCGTCCCAGTCGACGTCGGAGGGGGCGAGGTCGAGGCTCTCGCGGCAGTCACCGCAGCCGTGTCCGAGGAGCGCGAGGGGAACGGGCGGTGGTGTCGTGCCGAGCGCGCGGGTGCGCTCGCGCTGGGCGCACTCGTCGGGGGAAGCGCAGCGGTGAAGGGCCGGACCGACGAGCGGAAGACGCCCGGGGTGCGCGACGAAGAGGGCGCCGGCGGGGAGTGGAGCGTCGAGCGCGCAGCCGTCGCGTGCCTCGGTCGCACGCCACACGCCGGTGAGCGGTCGGCCTTGCAGCGTCGGAACACGGCGGCGGTCGCCCTGACGTGAGCCCGCGATCCAGATCGCGATCATCGCGAGCACGACGAGGGCCACGCCGAACGCGAGCCATTGTTTCGCGTTCGGGGCGTGGGCGTTGGGATCGCCGAGCTCCGACATCGCGGCGGAGCTTGCACCCACGAGCGTCGGCGAGGCCAGCGAACGCGACCCACGGTGCCGCGTGAGCGACGACCTGCGACGCGATGCACGTCCGCACGACCCCCGCAGAAGCCTGGGTCGACCGGGTGCATGAATCCGAGCTTCACGTCCGCGTCGATGGGCGACATGCTTGCTTCGGTGAACAGGACGCTCGCGGCGATCGCGCTCTCGCTCGTCACCTTCGGATCGATCCAGGCGCAGACGGCACCGGCGGGAACGACCGGGGATGAATCGCAGGCGGAGTCGAACGGAACGGAGTCGAACGGAACGGGGTCGAACGGAACGGAGTCGAACGGATTCGTGGAGGCCGCGCTGCCCGAGCGTCCGTACGACGAGCACGGCTGGCCGACCTGGGTGTCCGCGCAGCGCTTGCGGGGTCTGCCCGAGTGTCCGCCGGATCGACCGCTCTCGACCCAGGAGCCTTCACGCACCAACGGGGTCCCCTTCCCTTGCCACCCGCCCTTCCCCACGCCGCCGGGACGCAACTGGACGCTGCAGCTCGGCATGCCGATGGGGCTCGCGTTCGCGGGCGACGAACGCGCGAGCCGCGCGATGGGCTTCGACCTCGGGGGCGACGTCTTCTTCTCGAAGCGCTTCGGGCTCGGGCTCGGCTACCGCTTCGTGGGCGTGCGACCGATCGGAGAGGACGTCGACGACGACGGGATCGTCGACGCCTCGCCCGCGCGCATCGGGCTGCACATGCCGCACGTCGGGCTGCGTTTGCGCGTGCTCACCGACGAGCCTTCGCGTCGTGGGTGGCTCTTCGGGCTCGACGGAACGTTCGCGATCAGCGCGCGCGAGGACGTGAGCGACGTCTCGTCGGGGCCGGTGCTCTCGCTCTCGATCCACCGACAGGTCGGGATGCTCACGGGTCCGTTCTTCGCGGGGCTGTGGCGCTTCGGGCTGCGCTACGAGCAGGGCTTCACGGGCGAGCTGTCGCAGTACCGCACGATCCTCGCGTCGGCGCAGCTCGGCTTCGAGTGGAACCAAGACGCGCCGATCGGGTTCGACGCGCCGCGTGAGCAGTCGAAGCGCGCGATCGCGGTGCACGCGACGGTGCCGTTGCTCTCGCCGCGTCGTCGCGCCGACGTCGGCGTGGTGTCGGGCATCCACCTCGCGTTCGGGATGCCGTTCTTCGAAGGCACGCTGGAGCCTCGGTTGCGGCTCGGGCTCGAGCGGCTCGGCAAACGCACGGGGTTGAACGCGCCGGAGGGCGAACGCGTCGCGTCGCGTCGTCGCGCGATGGCCTCGGGGCACCTTCGTGTGCGGCCGGTGCGGTGGCTCCACGCGGACGTGGGTGGCGGCTGGCGACACGTGTTCGGTGACGGACCGCTGGTGGAGTCGGACGGCGGGTTCTTCGAGGTCGGCTTCGGCGCCGGCTTCGTCGGATGTGGGCTCGCGTTCGAGCCGACGCTCGTCTATCGACGGCACTTCTTCGACGACGATCTCGAAGGGCACGAGCTCGGCGTGATGATCCAGATCGGGCTCGCGTCGTCGCGGAACGCGTATCCCGGCTCGTGTGGGGGCGCGCTGCCCGGCCGCAACCCCGCGCCGCCTCCGCCGCCCGCGCCTCCGCCTCCGCCACCACCGCCGACACCGACCACGCAGACGCAGATCGAGATCACGCCTCCGTCCGCGCAGATCGAGGTCGAGGTGCCGCGGGTGGAGATCGAGGTGCAGCCGGTGCGCGTGGAGGTCGTGATCGGCGCCGTGGTGTTCGGCGGCGCGGTGCAGATGCGGCTCGACCTCTCGCGGTTGCCGCTCGACACGCTGCGTCGCGCGGGCTTCGTGGAGCTCGAGCTGGTGGTGCCCGAGGCGTCCCGTGCGCGCGTCGAAGGCGAGCTGCGCGCGACGCTCGATCGCGAGGGCGTGCGCGTGAACGCGACGAGCTACGTGGAGGCGACCGGCGTGGTGCAGGAGGTGAAGGCGATCTTCACGATCTGGCCGGCGGGTAGCGGGCCTCGTTGACGCCACGCGCCGCGCACCGACGCACTTCGCGCGTCGAGTCGACAACGTATCGAACCAGGGAGAAGCAGCCTCCCTCAAACGAGGTAGGTGAGGTCGATTCTCGGCCGCAGACGGACGATTCAGCGCTCCATCGATGGGGCGCGGTTCCGGTAGAGCGCGAGCGCGTGCCTTCCGCTCGGGCGCGCGCGGTACTCGTCTCGGAACGCGTCGAGCGCCGGCGCGCGCGAGCCGATGGGGCCGAGGACGGGGTGCTCGGGCGGCTGGACGAGCGGCGCGAGGAGCGACGCGAGGGTGAGATCGGCCGCGGTGAGCGCGTCACCCACGAGGTGGGCGCGACCGTCCGCGAGGCGTGCGTCGAGGAGATCGAGGGATGCGTCGAGCTTCGCCCGCGAGCGCGCGGCGCGGGCGGCGTCGATCTTCAAGCCGCGGCGGATGAAGGGTTTGGCGACACGCGCGATGAAGGGCGAGGCGACGCGCTGGATGCCGCGTGAGGAGCTCCGAAACATCGGCGTGAGCACGTCGCCTTCGCTCGAGAAGAGCGCTTGATAGACGACGCGCCGCACTGCGGGTCCGACCGTCTGATCGAGCTCGTCTTCGAGCGCTTCGACCTCGCGACGGGCGTTCGGATCGCGCGGATAGAGCGCGCCGGGAGAACGGTCGTCGAGCCAGCGGAGGATGTCCGTCGAGTCGGGGAGGCGGGTGCCTTCGTCGGTGACGAGGAGCGGCGTGCTGCGACCGCCGCGTGGCAGCGTGCCGAGGAGATGCAGCGGCGGGAGCAGGCGCTTCTCGACGTAGGGCGTGCGCGTGTGATCGAGGGCCCAGCGGGCCTTCTCGCAGAAATGACTGAACGGGATGGTGACGAGGACGTTCACGCGTGGAGCGTCGCGGCTTTCGCGCGTGGGCTCAAGCGCGCTCCACTTCGGCAGCTCGGATACGAACCCGTGTGTCGACTCTTCGCACGACGCGCGCTCTGCGCACGATCGAGCAGCATCGCGTTCGGCGGTGCGTACACCGAAGAGAACGCTTTGGCGGCACGCCGCGTTGTCGGGAGGCCCTTCGCGACGACATCTCTCAGCACGCGTCGCACTCGTGACGCGGCCGGAGATCCCATGCGTGCTCATCCTCGCCTTCTCTTGTGTCTCGCGCTCGCGAGCCCCCACGTCGTCGGGTGTGGTGACGACGACGCGCCTCGTACCGACGGCGGCGTCGACGACGGCGGCATCCGTGACGACGCCGACGTGCTCGACGACGGTGGCCCCGACGGAGGTCCGCCCGACGACGACGCGGGTCCGAACGACGCGGGCGTGCCCGACGCGCTGCGCGTGGAGCGGATCGGAGGTCGGCTCCGCGGTCGGCCGCTCGCGCTCTCGATCGCGCAGGACTTCCTCTGGGTCGGGACCTCGACCCTCGCGGATCCTTCGAACGCCGGCGTGTTGCGCGGCGGGCTCGGTCGCCTCGATCTCGCGCGCGGCACCCTCGACGTGATCGAGGACGCGCTCCCCCGCGTGGGCGACGGAATCGACGTCGGCCCCGCGAGCACCGCCGAAGCGCTCACGATCGACGGCACGACGTACGTGGTGTCGCAAGGCGGACTCCTCGCGGTCGAGGGAGAGACGGTGCGTGTGGTGCCGATCACCGACGCGGCCGGCGAGCCGCTCACGGCGTTCCACCTCGCGCACGACGAAGCTCGCGGGCGGCTCTGGGTCGGCACGAACGGCGGCCTCGTGGTGCTCGACGCCGACGAGGCGATCGTGCGGCGCGTGGGCGCGGACGTGCTCGGAGCCCCGCAGATCGGCGGGCTCGCGGCCGATCCGGTGCACGGTGCGGCGTTCGCGATCGTGGTGCGCGACGACTTCACGACGCGCCTCGTGCGCGTGAGCGACGCAGGCGCGCTGACGAACGCGATCGAGCCCGGCACGGGCGGCGTGCCCGAAGGCTTCGTGCGCGACCTCGCGTTCGACGCGGATCTCAACGGCGTGTATTTCACGCTCGCGAGCTGGGAGCCGACGCGCGGCGGGTTGCTCTCGTGGCATCCGAGCGCGGCGGGTCCGACGGTCGACGTGTTGCTCACGGAGGGCGAGCTCGCGACGGCGGCGCGTGGCGAGGCGATCGCGTTCGGCGCGACGCGGCTGCTCTTGGACACGAGCGCGGACCTCGTGGTGATCGGTGGACAGCTTCGTCCCGCCGGTCCGCTCGCGAGCCCCGAAGGCGGCGGGCTCGTGTTCGCGAAGCTCTCGTCGCTCGGCACCGAGGCGCCGGAGCTCTACGGGCTCTCCGCCGGCACCTCGACGATCGCGGGGGATCACGTGACCGACATCGCGTACGACGCGGCGCGCGGGCGCGTCTACGTCGCGCTGCAGCAAGCCTGCAACGAGACGCGCCTCGGCAACGCGGGCGTGTGGGCGATCCGCTTCGAGGACGGACGTCCGGTGTTCGAGCTGCCGTGGCTGAGCGGCGTGCGCGACCTGGCGATCCACGACGGACAGGTGCTCGCCGCGATCCGCGACGACGTGCCGGGCTACCGCTGCGAAGGGCTCACGGTGCAGGTCGGGTTGGTGCGCGTGCGTGCGGACGGCACCGGCACGATCGTACCGCTCGCCGAAGGTGGGCGCGGCGAGACGCTGCCGACGACGCGACGCGGGCTGACGGAGATCGCCGTGCGCGGTGACGCCGTCGCGGTGAGCGGCTACCGCGAGGACACGTGGTTCGGCACGCTCGACGACGGTCGTTGGGCGGCGGGCCCGCTGGAGCTCGGCATCTCGCTCTTCCCGCAGGCGCTCGCGTGGGAGACCGTCGACGTGGTGTGGGTGGGCGGCACCGCGGTGCACTCGTCGGGTGACCCCGAGTCGCTCGCGGACGTGGGCCCGCGCGGCGTGGCGCGCGTGACGCTCGGCGCGAGCGGCTCGATCGAGTCGCACGTGCAGTACGTGCGCGGGGTGCGGGAGCCGAGCGAGGGCGTGATTCCTGGGCTCCCGTCGAGCGAGGTCGTCGAGGTGCTGCCGCTGACGAACGGTCGCGCGTGGATCGTGATGGGCGCGGAGCGCGTGCGCGACGGCGGCTCGGATCGCGACGACGACTATCCGGTGTTCTCGGTCGGCGGTGCGCCGCGGCTCGGCGGCGTGGCCATCGTGGACTTCGACGGCGAGGACGATCGCGAAGGCACCGCGGACGATCACACGATCGTCGAGGTGGCGGGCGCGCCCGAGCTGCCGGATCCGCGCGCGGCGGCGCTTCACCCCGACGGCACCTCGCTGCTGGTGATCGACGCGACGCGGGGTCTGGTGCGCATCGACGAGTCGCTCGCGCTGCACGTGCTCGCGCTGCCGTTCACGCCGAGCTCGCCCCACGTCGTGCACGCGACGGAAGGTGCGCAGGTCGTGGGTGGCGCGGAGGGTGCGTGGGTGACCCTCGCGGACGGCGCGGCCGACGTGCGCGACGTGGGTCACGTGTGGAGCGCGCTGCGTCGCGAGGACGGCGTGCTCTACCTCGGCAGCGACGAAGGCCTCGTGCGCGTGACGACGCTCGACGGAACGTGGCCGGACGAGCCGAGCGTGCCGGCGGGCGAGGACGTGCCGTTTGGCGGGCGACGCTGAACGTCGATTGAATCGGTCGCGATTCGCGTGAGAGCGCCCGTGGACCCGAGAGGGCCGCGGGCGCTTTCGGGTTTCCTTCGAAGTGGCGCACGCGAGGACGCCGACGCTTCAACCCTCGAGGGCGCCGATCGAGCTCGTGACTTGGCCGGCTTCGGTGCCGAAGCTCTCGAGCGGGAGGCCGGCGCCGCGGAGCGCCGTGAGCACGGCGTGGGAGGTGTTTTCGTTGCTGCGCGAGCGGTAGTGCACGCCGCCGCGGAGGCGGCCGTTGCCGCGGCCGGCGATGAGCAGCGGGAACTCGCGGTTGCTGTGGTTCCAGCCGTCCGCGAGCTCGCTCGTGATCAGGATCGACGAATGATCGAGGAGCGTTCCGTCGCCTTCGACGGTGTCGCGCATGCGCCCCAGGAAGTACGCGAGCTGCTCCATCGTGAACACCACGGCGGCGTGCACGGTGGGCTGTGGGTTCGGCTCGTCGTGGCAGATCTGGTGGAGGCTGTTGCGCGCGCCGACCGGCCACACCACCACGCCGCTGCCGGCGGGGGAGAAGAGCACGCTGAAGCTGCGCGTGAGATCGCAGGCGAGCGCGGTGACGAGCAGGTCGCTCATCGCGCGGTTCTGCTGCTCGATCTGCTCGCGGCCCTCGACGTCGGGGAAGTCGCCCGGGTTCGTGGGCTCCATGCACGCGGAGACGCCCGCCGCGAGGCGCTGCTCGAGCGTGCGCACCGACTCGAAGTGTTGTTCGAGGCGCGCGCGGTCGCGGCTTCCGACGCGGCCCTGGAGACCGCGCACCTGACCCATCACCGCGTCGAGCACGCTGCGGCGGGCGAGGTCGACGTCGCTGTCGAGCGGCATCCCGAACAAACGCTCGAACAAGCGGTTCGGCGAATACTCACTCGGGTTCACGTTGTTCGGGCCGTTGTGGCTCAAATGCTGAAACGTGGTGCCTTCGTCGGTGCCGCGGAAGCGTGTGATGCCGAGCTCGAGCGAGCGGAAGGGCGTGCTGCCTTCGAAGTGCGAAGCGGCGATCATGTCGACGCTCGGGCCCGCGAAGGTGGTGACGATGGTGTCGCGGGTCGTGCCGAGCTGGTGGTAGCGGCTGCCCGTGAGCACGCCCGTCATGCCGCTGTGGTGCGGGTGGGTGGCGGTCTTGATCTCGCAGCCGGTGACCACGCTGACCCAGTCGCGCACGCCTTCGAGCGGCGCGAGCTCCGCGCTCGGGGTCCAACCCGCGCCTTCGGTGCCGGGGATCCAGCGGTCGGGCTTCACGCCGTTGCCGAAGAACCAGAGGCCGAAACGATCGGGGATGGGACCTTGGCCGAACGCCTTGCCGTTCTCGTCGAGCATCGCGTCGAGGGCGGGCAGACCGACCGCGACCGCGCCAACGCCGGCGAGGGTGCCGCGGAGGAAGGTGCGCCGTTTCATCGGAGACTTTTTCAGCAGCATCTCCATCACCTCACGCACGCGACGGCGAGGTTCTCGCCGGAGTTCTCGAGGGGACCGAAGCCGCTGACCGCGCCCATCGCGCGGCACCAGCGGTGGATGGCGGCGTCGCACTCGGGGCCGATGCGGGTGCCGGAGTGGCAGCTCCCGTGGTGGGGCGTGAGCGCGCCGTAGGTGATCGAGTGGGTGGTCGCGCTGGGCACGCAGGTCACGTACGCGGTGCCGTCGCCCGGGAGCTCGACGGGACCGAAGCCGGTGGTCATGCCGTTGGCGCCGCACCAGCGGTGGATCGCGGCGTTGCAGTTCGGGCCCATCACCTCGGGCGCGCCGTTGCAGGGGCCGTGGCGTGCGGAGAGATCCGCGAACGACACCACGCGCGTCTCGCCCGTCACGCACGCGAGGTGGGCTTCGTCCGCGCCGGCCTCGACCGGACCGAAGCCGCTGTTGCTGCAGGAGGTCGCCGCGCAGGTGCGGTGGATCGCGCTGTTGCAATTGACGCCGCGGCGCTGCGTGGATCCGTCGCATTGAGCGTGGACGGTGCGGAGCGCGGTGAAGCTGGTGATCGCGACGTGATTCGCGGTGCCTTCGTCGGCGGTTCCGTCGCAGTCGTCGTCCATGCCGTTGCAGAGCTCGATGGCGGGCTCGTCGTCCTCGCAGGCGCCCCATGCGCCCGCGCTGCAGGTCTGGGTGCCGCCGCCGCAGGTGCCTTCGCACGCGCGGGTGAGCGCTTCGTCGATCATGCCGTCGCAGTCGTCGTCGCGCCCGTTGCAGTCCTCCATGCGCACCGCGGGCGCGTCGCAGGCGGACCACGCTCCGCCGACGCAGCGCTGCTCGCCCCCGCCGCACGCGGTGGAGCAGCCGCGTCGCGCGCCGGTCTCGCAGGCCGATTCCGGATCGGAGGCCGCGTAGCGGAAGCCATCGCTGGTCACGAGCGCCGCGACGAGCGCGCGGAACCGGTGCTCGGCGTCGACGAAGCCTTCGCCGAGCGCCTGGACCACGATCTCTTCGCCGCGCTCTTCGAGGTGTCCGGTCGCGTAGCGGTAGAGGCGCCGCGAGAGGCACGCGGCGACACGCGGATCGGTCGCGATCACCTCGCCGAGCTCCGCCGCGTCGGCGACGGGGGTGCCGTCGAGGTCGGTCGTGGTGTCGATGGGCAGGCCCTCGTCGGTGTCGCGCCACTCGCCGAGCGGTCCGAAACGTTCGAAGGCGAAGCCGATGGGATCCATCTTGTCGTGGCAGCCCGCGCAGACCTCGTTGCTGCGGTGGATCTCGAGGCGCTCGCGCATCGTCTTCGGCTCGCCGTCCGAGTGCGGGAGCGTGGTGTCCACACCGGGCGGAGGCGGAGGCACGTCCTCGCAGAGCAGGTTCATGCGTACGAATCGCCCGCGCGTGGTGGGTGAAGTCAGCGTCGCGTGCGACCAGAGCGCGAGGAAGCCCGCGCGACCGAGCAGACCGCCGCGCTCGCTCGACGCGGGGAGCGTGGTCGGCTGCAGGCCTTCGCCGCTCGGCGCGCTCACGCCGTAGATCGAGGCGAGCTCGGCGTCGACGTAGGCGCGGTCGGTGGTGAAGAGGTCACGCACGTCGCCGTCGCCGAGCGCATGATCGGAGAAGAGGCGCTCGAGCTCCGTGCGCATCGACGCGAGCATCGACGCGCTGAGCTGCGGATAGCGCTCGGGATCCTTGGTGACCGCGGCGAGTCGGTCGAGGCTCATGTGCTCGCCGAAGAAGCGCCCCATCGCCTGCGCGGCGCGGGGATCGGCGGTGAGGCGATCGACCGCGCGCCGAAGACCCGCGTCGGTGACGAGCTCGCCGCGCTCGCCGGCGTCGAGCAGCGCGTCGTCCGGGGTGGTGCCCCAGAGGAAGTACGAGAGGCGCGCGGCCATCTCGAGGCTTGTGTAGCGACGGCGCGTGGGATCGTCCGGATCCGGCTCCGCGAGCTCGACGCGAAAGAGAAAGTGGGGCGATTGAAGGACCGCGCCGAGGGCGAGCTCGAGGCCACGGTTTCCGTCGCGGAGGCGCGTGCCGAGATCGGCGGCGAGCGTGACGAGCGCGTCCAGCTCCGCGGGCTCGAGGGGACGGCGCCACGCGCGGCGCGCGAAGCGGGCGAGGAACGTGCGCACGCAGGCGTCGCCGGGGGCGCCGATCGTGCAGCCGAGGAAAGCATCACGGCGCGCGGGATCGGAGAAGACGTGGCTCGCGAGCTGGCGCGCGGCGGCCTCGTATTGCTCGGCCGCGAGGGGAGAGATCGTGAGCTCGGAGCCGCCGACGGTGGTGAAGCCGTGCAGCGGTGTGTCGACCTCGAGGTCGGTCGGAATCGGGGTGCCCGCGGGGAAGAGATCGCGGACCGTGCTCTGGTACTCCGCGCGGGTGAGGCGGTGCAGCGTGGCGGCCGCGGGCGCGAAGACGAGCGGCTCCTGGGGTGGCGGATCGCGCGGATCGCGACCGGTGCCGTCGGAATCACCGATGTTGCCGCTGCACGCGACCAAGAGGAGGAGGATCAGCGACCGAGCGCGCATCGGTGCGGAGTGTGCAACAGGTAGGCCGTCGAAAATTCGAACGATTCTGAGGCGCGTTGTGCAGACTTCGAGACAACGGAGTGTGCGTCGACCCCAGGCGGGCGGGGACTCGAGTCCGCAGGGGGACCGGCGGCGAGCCAGCGCCCTACTCTCGACGCTGGACTTCGAGCACCTCGATCGCGCGCAACACCGAGTAGTCGCGGAGCGCACCGACGGCTTTCGCGAAGCGCGCCACGAGCGCCGTCCCACGGACCCGTCGTAGCTCGTCGACGAAGACGTCCAGCTCGACTCCGTCGCTGGGCTCCGACCATACGCGCTCGAGCACGAGGGTGAAGCCCACCGACTCGAGATCGTAGTCGTCGACGTTCTCTCCCGAGCCCGCCGCGTACGTGAGCTCGACGCTCACCGAGCGATCTCCCTGGTCGACCTCGAGCTCGATGCGAGCGAGGCGCATCGTGGTCTCGACGGCAGCGGCGCTGCAGATCGCGTCCAGCACCTCGGAGAAGGGCGCGGGGAGTCGCGGCAGCCCGTGCTCGATGCGCGACCCGATCTCGCGCGGCGTGAAGCGTCGTGGGCGCTTCTTGGCGTCGTGCGCGCGAAAGGGGTCGCTGACGGTGGCGTCGGGGTCCGTGAGGAGGAAGCCGTCCGCGACTCGCGCCGCGAGCTCCGCGTCCAGGCACGCCTGCGCCGCTCGTTCGTCCGAGCACGGGATCGAGGAGATTCGTCCAGCTCCCCCCGCGTGGCCACGTCGCACCCAGACGACGGCGCCACGTCGCTCCAAGACGCAGAGCGCGACGCGGTTCCGTTCTCGTCGCTCGAGCCGCACGCGACGAGGCTCGCACCACCCGCCGAGCGGCTCAAGGGTCGGTCGTCGTGACGAAAGGGCCACGCGGCGTGCTCGAAGAAACGGCGCTCGTACGGTCCTCTCGGGCTCGTTCAATCGCGCATCTTCGTCGCGAGCTCGTTCACCGACCGAGGCCCGGCGGATGTCCCGATCTCGGCGGCCACGACGAGCGGGTGGACGGAGATCGTACGTGATGTGAATCGTCGCGTCACGCGGCCGCCGTCCGTCGCTTCGCCGCTCCGAGCCACGACACCGCGGGGCCCGTCGCGACCGTCGTCACGACCGCCATCACGACCATCATCGTGAAGAGCTTCGGCGAGAGCACGCCGAGATCGAGGCCCACGTGGAGGACGACGAGCTCCATGAGGCCGCGGGTGTTCATGAGCACGCCGAGCGTGGTGGCCTCGCGCCACGGATGACCGACGATGCGCGCCGCGATCGCGACGCCGCCGAGCTTGCCCACCACCGCCACGCCGACGACGAGCGCGCACAGCAGCAGATCGCGCGAGGAGTCGAGGAGGCCGAGCTCGGTGCGGAGGCCGCTGTGCGCGAAGAAGATCGGGAGCATCGCGACGACCACGAGGTCTTCGAGGCGCTCGCGGAGGCCGGAGGCGAAGGCCCCTTCGTGAGGCAACATCGCGCCCGCGACGAAGGCGCCGAAGAGCGCGTGGATGCCGATGGCTTCGGTGGTGAGAGCGCTCGCGAGGACGAGGAGGAGCACGACGGTGAAGCGCTCGCGGCTCGGGGGCGCGTCGGGCACCGCGAGCTTCTTCATCAGGTGCCGTCCGACGGTGAGCATCACGAGCGCGAAGGCGAGCGCGAGGCCGACGGTGACGAGGGCGGCGCTCGCGCCCTCCGCGCGCACGAAGGAAACGACGAACGCGAGGAGGCACCACGCGGTCACGTCGTCGATCGCGGCCGCCGCGAGCACGATGGAGCCGAGCGGGGTGCCGACCATGCCGCGCTCGGTGAGCAGGCGCGCGAGCACCGGGAACGCGGTGATGCTCATCGCGACGCCCAGGAAGAGGGCGAAGGAGAGGAAGGGAACGCCGGGGAGCGAGAGCTCGTCGTGGACCTGCGAGGCGAGCGCGAGGCCGAGGCCGAAGGGCACGACGATGCCGGCTTGGCTGAGCGCGATCGCGCTGCGGCCGCTGCGTCGGATGAGCGCGGGGTCGAGCTCGAGGCCGACGAGGAACATGAAGAGGATCAGGCCGAGCTGCGCGACCGCTTCGAGACCGCCGAGCGAGCTCGGGGGAAACAGGAAAGCCGCGGCGTCCGGCCAGAACGCGCCGAGGAGCGAGGGGCCGAGCGCGATGCCGGCGAGGATCTCGGAGACGACGGCGGGCTGACCGATGCGGCGCCCGAGGCGCGTGAAGACCTGCGCGACGCCGACGATGACGCCGATCTGGAGCAGGAGTCGCGCGAGCGCGTCGAGGTGCATGCGAAAGGAACGGGAGAACGGGGGCGCGCGGTCCGCGGCTGATTGGGTGGAGAGGGGCCGCGCGGCGCCGAGACTGGGATCGGCGCCGCGCGCTGTCGAGCCGGCACGTGAGCCGCGGATGACGTGGCGTCCGCAACCTACCCACCGCTTGCGCCGGCCTCGCACCCGTCAGCGCTGGTCGCGGCCGGCCATCAACGCGAAGCCGACGCTGAGCTCCGCGGCCCACGAAGGCTGACCGGTGAGGCCGACTTCGCCGCTCGCCGACGCGAAGAACCAACGACGCACGTGCAGGCGCACGCCCGCGCGGATCCGAAAGCCGAAGTCGCGCGACTCGACGCGGAGCGTCTCGCCGCCGCTCACGACATCCGCGGTCGCCCAGTCGAGGCCGCCGAGCACGTCGACGAAGGGCGCGACGGGGCCGATCGGATACTCCGCGCCGATGCCGAAGTGGAAGCCGAAGAGCTTCAGCTCCGGGACCTCGGTGCGAACGCCTTCGAGCGACGTGCGGGTGGCGTCGACGTCGTAGGCGGCGAAGGGGATGTCGACGCCGGCGGTCATGCGCACGTGCGCGACCACGAGGCGCAGGTCGTAACGCAGGCCGTACGCCTCGACGCGATCGAAGGGGGCGCCCGCGAAGACGCTCGGATCGAGGGTGGCCGCGTTGGACCAGCGCGCGTTCCGCAAGCGGTGCTGACCAGCGAGGAAGCCCATCGAAAGCTCGAAGTGGTCCCAGCCCGCGATGGTGCGGTCGTCGATCGGAGGCGGCGCGTCGTCGGCGTCTTCCAGGTGGGTGGGCGGTGGCGAGAGCGGCTGTGGTTCGGGATCGACGACGTGGGTGGGGAGCGACGCGCTCGCGTGGTCGTGCCCGTGGACAGAGGAGTCGCTCGACGACGAATGATGCGCGTCGGCGGCGCTCTGCGTCGAGGGATGGTCGATCGTCTGGGCACGAGCACGCGTGACGATCGAAGGCGCCACGAGCGAGAGCGCGACGAAGAGAAGCGTGAAGCGAGTCATGAGTGTCCTCCCGGCGCATCGAGCGCCAGCAGGAGACAGAGCAGCGAGCGCACCAAGTCGGCGCGCGGACGCTTCGCGCTCGATTTCCGACGCGCAGTCGCGGGCTTGCGAGGCGGTGAGAAGCGCGCGTTGCGGTGGCGCGTGACGCGCGACGCAGGCAGCGGTGTCCGATGCGTGGTGAAGGTCCGTGGTGAGGGAGTCACACCGAACGAGCAGCGCCGCGAACGCCCGAAGATTCCGAGGAAGATCGAACGTCGACGTGGCGTAGCTCAGGGCTCGCGAAGGTGACGATCGAGAGCTTCGGCGCGCCCCACCCCGGGCATTCGTCGACAGCGCGACGCGTAGTGCATGTCGTGCCGTACGCGCGACGACGCACACGCGTGACGCCGCACACGGACGCGCGTGGGCGACGCCGTCGAGCCTCGCGCTCTCCACCGACTCCACGACACCGCCTCACCTGCCGCTCGGAGACTCGACATGGCGACGACGAAGAAGATGACGCTCGCGAACGCACGCAAGGAGCTCAAGCGGCTGCTCGGCAACCACGACTACTCCCCGCTGCGTGAGGATCCCGAGCGCACGCGACCTGCGCTCCTCGCGCTCGTGGAGCAGGAAGGCGACGCGATCTGCGAGGCGCTCGCGGAAGCTGGCGTGCTCGGGATCGTCGGTTGGCAGGGCGACGTGGAGTTGGTCGCGAAGCTGCTCGAGCGCGGCGTCGATCCGAACGCCGTCGACAAACCTTCGCACGGCGTGCCCGGCACCACGCCGCTCCAGGCCGTCACGGAGGGCATCCCGGACGACGAGGCGAAGAACCTCGCGGTGATCGAGCTGCTGCTCGCGAAGGGGGCGTCGGTGGACGCGCTCTACCCGCCGCCCGACGTACGCGTGTCGACGCCGCGCCATGGACCGCTCGACAACGCCGTGAAGTCGCAGCGGGGACGGCTGCTGGAGAAGTTGCTCCCGTACGCGAGCGAGGCTTCGCGCACGCACGCGCTGGTGACCGCGGTGTTGCAGACCGAGGGGCAGAAGAGCGACTCGGGCCCCCGCAAGTTCCTCACGGAGTGGATCCCGAAGCTGCCGGTCGACGGCGCCGGGCCGATGGGTCTGTCCGCGCTGCACGCCGCCGCGATCGTGGGCGACGAAGAGGTCTACGCGCTCGTCGAGGCTCACGCGAAGGAGAAGCAGCCGAAGCTCGCGGAGGCGGTCTCGTTCACGAGCTACTCGTTCCCCTCGGGTCCGGGCGGAGGTCTCATCCCGAGCGCGCGCTTCGCGGCGGGCAGCACGCCGCTGGACGTGATCGCTCCGGTGCGCGCGGTCTTCGTCGCGGGACGCGGAAAGTTCGAGGCGGCCAAGGGCGGCAAGGGTTGGGGCGCGTTCAACGAGTCGCAGCTCGCGAAGATCGTCGCGCGCATCGAAGCGCTCGACGCGCTCGAAGCGAAGCTGAAGGCAGGCGGAGCGACGTCGGGCGCGACGCGCGAGGCGCTGCCGGGACCGCTCGGGATCGTGGAGGTCGCGCTGATGCGCCTCGCGAAGGCAGCGGGCACGGAGGCTCGTCTCGCGGCGGCGATCGGCGGCATCGACACCACGGGCATGGGCCCGCTCGGCTTCTTGCTGCAGATCACGTCGGACGCGAAGGACGCCTTCGCGCCGCTGGAGCGGCAGGGCACACACCGGCTCGACCTCTTCCTCACCGGCGCGCTGCGCGCGACGCCAGTGCTCTACGGACCGAAGGCGAAGTCGTTGCGCGGAACGTTCCTGGAGCCGGGCGAGGACACCGTGCTGATCTGGCCGGAGGAGTACCCGGCGGAGGCGAAGCGCATCTTCGAGACCGCGCTGCTCGGGCTCGACGGCGACACCGTGATCGGAGCGACCAAGGAGCACGACGGCACGAAGCTCTGGGCGGTCGACCACGAGAGCGTGACGCTGCTCGGGGAGATGACGGCGTTCGTGACGGAAGGCGCGGCGGCGTTGCTCGGAGAGAAGGCACTCGCCGCGGCGCCGCAACCGGAGCCGAAACCGGACGTGAAGTCCGCGCCGGTCTCACCGGTGAAGGGAAAGAACGTCTGCATCACCGGGAAGATGTCGCTCGATCGCGACGAAGTGACGCGAAAGTTGGAGGCGCTCGGTGCGAACGTGACCTCGAGCGTTTCGGGCAAGACGCAGATCCTGTTCGCGGGTGAGAAATCCGGGTCGAAGCTCGCGAAGGCGAAGGAGATGGGCATCCCGGTGCTCGACGAGAAGGGTCTCGCGAAGGTGCTGGCGGGGGAGACTCCGGCGGAGCTCGGCGGAGAGACGAAAAGCGCGGCGAGCACGCCCGCCCAGCCGACCGCCGCGACGGCGCCCACGCCCGCGGCTGCGGCGACCGCGGCTCCCGCGAAGACGACCGCATCGGAGCCGCCGATGCCGACCGTCACACCGCGCCCGCGCGACGGCGCGTTCCGCGCGCATCATGCGGGATCGACTCAGGTCTCCGCCGAAGGAGACTACGTCGGGGGCAAGAAGCACGGGGTGTGGCGCTGGTGGTATGCCAACGGCCAACTCCAGAGCGAGGTGACGTTCGTGCACGGGCTCCGCGAGGGGCACGAGACGGGCTGGCACGAGAACGGGAACAAGAGCGCCGAGGGCGACAACCGCGGCGGGCACCGCGAGGGTCCGTGGGATTTCTGGTACGCGAGCGGCGCCTTTCAGCAGCGCTACATCTACCGCCAGGGCAAACAACACGGCGAGTACGTGTGGAACCTCGAGAACGGCTCACCACGCGCGCGTGGTCAGTTCTCCGAAGGAAGGCGCGTCGGTCATTGGACCTGGCACGGAGAACCTCAGCACGAGAAGATGACGCGCGGGCACGACGACCTGGGTCGCAACCACGGGGAAGATGCCGGGTGGTATCCGGGCGGTCAGCTCGCGTACCGACGCTTCTACGACCACGGCAAGCCGGTCGGCGTGCACGAGACCTGGAGCACCGACGGCACGCTGACGTCGCGCACCACCTACGACCCGTCGTCGCGGCTCGTCGAGAAGCTCACGGTCGTCGACGGCAAGGAGACGATCGAACGTTTCGTGCACGGGCTGCCGGAGAAGCTCGTCGCCGACCGAAAGAAGCTGACGAAGATCGCCGCGAAGGTCGCCAAGGGGAAGGACCGCTACAAGAAGCAGGACGCGCTCGGTGAGGCCGTCGACTACGGCCAGCGTGGCGCGCTCGCGCTTCACCTCTGGCGTGAGGGGCTGCTCGATCTGCCGAAACAGCCGGAGCTCTTCGAGCTGGTGCGCGGGGAGGCGCACACGATGAGCGGCGAAGAGCTGATGCGGCTGCTCGCGCAGGTCGAGCTGACGAAGGACACGTACAGCGCGCATCTGCCGCAGTGGCCGAGCGATCTCGACGAGCTCGTGGTCGAGGTCTTCGCCCGCGATCCGGGGCCGATCGAGGCCGGCTGGCGCGATCTGCCGTCGGCGGCGCGGCGCGGCGTGGGGTTCGTGCTCGCGCGCTTCGGCAAGGACGTTCGGAAGGAGCTCGGGGACTTGAGCGAGCTGCTCGCGATCAAACACGCGGAGAACGCGATCCAAGAGCGGCTTCGCTGGCCGGCGCGACCGCCGGAGTCGCCTGCAGATCTCTTCCGTCCCGACGAGGTGCGCCTCTTCGAATGGCAGCTCCCGACGCCAGCGTTCGACGACTTCCTCGCGCTCTACGGGAGCAAGGAGCGCTTCGCGGAGAAGCTGCTCGAGATCGCGAAGGAGCGCGTGAAGAACCCGCTGCTGAACGCGATCTACTTCTCCACGTACAAGCCGGCGATCGAGCGGGCGGCGGTGGAAGATCTCGCTGCGCTCGTCCGCGGCGGATCGCTCCACCAGTGGACGGCCGCGCATACGGAGGCCGCGCTACTGAAGTGGCGCGACGATGGCGCGGAGGCGCTGACGACGGTGGCGCTCGCGATCGACGACCACGGGCTCCGCAAGTGGCCCGCGGTGTGTTGTGCGATCGTGAAGCGCGCCGAAGAAGGGTTGCCGGTCGACGAACGGCTGGTCGACGCGCTCGTGCTCCCGGCAGAGACGCCGAGCCTCGGGTGGGTCGAGCAGCGCGTCGGCAAGCTGCCCTTCGAGGACCTCAAGCGCGACCCCGCGTGGATCGACTCCGCGGTGGACTTCGCGAACGACGCCGAGCTCGGCACGGAGCCGAACTTCGAGACGATGCGCATCGTGTACCGCGCGCTCCGTGTGTTGCCGGAGGCGACGGTGAAGCGGCTCGTCGAGCGCGCCCTCGAGTCTCAGTACGCCAAGACGTTCGCGGCTCCCTATCTGCATCTCGTGAACGATCCGGCGTTCTGGGAGCGGGCGATCGCGGTGCTGGAGAACGAGGACCTGCGTGGGCATCAGACCTCGCTCGGGCTCGCGCAGCTTCCGCTTTCGGCGCTGCCGATTCTCGAAGCGGCGTGGGCTCGCGCCAAGAAGAAGGAGTCGAAGGCCACGTGCCATCGCGCGATCGGGGGCGTGCTCGCGCGCGCAGCGAGCCGCGGGGAGACGTGGGACGCGCGCTGGGACGAGCTGGTACAGATGGAGGTCGAGGCCGCGAGCTACGACTATCCGTACGTGGGCGCGCTGCTCCGCAAGGTCGTGCATCGGTTGCCGACGGAGCGCGCGGAGAAGGTGCTCGTGCGCGAGCTCGATCCGAAACGTCCGAAGAGCTTCGCGCGCGCGATGACGCTCGTGGCGTCACATCCGACCGAGGCCGTGCTGCACGCGGCTTTCCGCGGGCTGCTCGTGGCGGAGGAGCGCATCGCGAGCGAGGACCAGCACGCGATGGGTCCCGCGATGAGCGCGATCCCGGACGTGGCGGCGTGGGTGAAGTGGCTGCTGAAGAAGGGCGCGGGCAGCAAGCTCGCGAGCGTCTTCGAGAGCGCGGTCGGCGGAACGGACAAGTACAAGGCGCTCAAGGCGTCGCTCGAGTCGGACGGAGTCGAGACCGCGAAGGTCCTCGACAAGGTCGATCAGCTCGTCGCGCTCGCGAAGCGCGAGCTCGGCGCTTCGGTGGGTGAGCCGATCTACCTGCTGCGTCGCTTCGACACGACGCCGAAGGAGCTCGCGCCGCTCGGGCTCAACCGCATCGGGGGGCTTCCGCCGGGGGTGACGGCCGACGAGTGGCCGACCTGCAACGACGAGCCGATGGTGCACCTCTTCACGCTCGATCTCGCGACGATGCCAGAGCTGCGCCAGCAACTCGGCGGGAAGCGGACCTTCAGCTTCTTCATGGCGAGCCCGGAGATGAACGAGGCGTACGAGCCGGGGAACGATCAGACCGCGGTCGTGATGCTCGACGACGCGCAGGTGGGTGCGGAGGGTGAAGCGCCCGAAGACACCGTCGTCCGCGACACCCAGTACTTCGAGCCGGTGCGGGTCGAGGTGCCGAGCCGCGTCTTCTTCGCGGGAGGTGGCGAGCTCTACAAGGCGATCTACGGCGCGCACGCGCGGGTGCTCGGTGATCCGATCTGGCTACAGAGCGAGGAGGACGGCGGCGGCACGTTCGTCATGCAGCTCGACGAGGGCTTCGTGGACGTGAACCTCGGCGACATGGGCGTGCTCTACGTCTACGACGACGGTGGGTTCTGGCAGTGCCATTGACGTTCGTGGAGCCGGCCGCCAGGCCGAGCGATCCGACGTCACGTGAGCGTCGCCGTCAGGCGACCGAACCGAGGCGTCGAGCGCTCGGTGTCACACGTGACGTCGGCGCGTGACGTCGGCGCGTGACGTCGAGCGCGTGACGTCACGCGCGTGACGTCGGCAGGGGACGTCGAGCGCGTGACGCCGAGGAGCTACGACGACGAGATTTCTGCCTGTCTCGTGGGCTCGGAGATGTGTATAAGAGACAGCTTCGCGCTCGTGGCGCTCGCCGATGTAGGTCGTGGGCAAGCCCTGCATGCCGACCGATGCCGCGTACGCGAGGTTCTCTTCGACCCGCGCGTCCGTCGCGGGGTCGTCCAAACACGCAACGAACGCGGCCTCGTCGAGCTCGAGCTGGCGCGCGTAGCCGATCAGCGCGTCGCGCACGAGGCGTCCTTCGTAGACGAGAGTCGTCATCGCCTCGCGCTGGTTCTCCGGCGTGCAGAGGATCGCGTGCGACGCGCCACGCGCCGCGGGGTGGAAGGGCAGCGGCACCAGCACCCGATCGACGTGGACGTTCACTCCGGCGTCGCGGGCTTCGCGGATCGCTTCGTCGAGCGCGGGGTGCATGCGACGGCAGAACGGGCACTCCGGATCGCTGAGGAGCACGACGTTGACCGCGCCGTCGACGTAGCGCGCGCGCACTCCGTCGGGGATCGGGCTCGGCGGCGCGGTGAGCCCCCACGCGAGCGGGAAGCCGATCGCGAGCGCCCACGCCGGCCACCACGAGCTGCGCCACGAATGCGCGTCCACGGTCGCGAGCGGCTCGCGCATCAGCGGCGCCTTCGCGAACGGGATCGCCGCGAGGGCCGCGACGATCGCGCTCGCGTCGACGCCGACGCAGAGCCAACACCACGCGCCGATGTAGGCGCCTTGAAGCGTGAGGAAGGCGACCGCGCCGAGCGCGCCGAGCAAGGCCGCGCGCGCTCCGAGCCGACGCAACGAAGGCTTGGGCGCGAGCGAGAGCACGAAGACGAACGAGTAGAAGACGAGCCCCAACGCAGGCAGCACGAGGTCGAGGCGGAAGCTCGCGCTCCACGCGTGCACGACCTCGCAGCCGGCGCCGCTCTGGCAGAACCGAGGGCTCGGGCCGTAGTAGTCGACCGCGGTCGCGGCGCTGAAGACGAGCGCGCTCAGGGCGGCCGCGCGGTGGAGGATCAGGGCGATCGGGCGCACGCCGCGGATGTAGCACGTGTGCCCGCGCGTCGAGGCGAAGGGCTCCGGCCCGAGCGGTGCCCATCGAAGGGCCTGTGGGAACGAGGACGAACGCGGCTGCGTTTCGGGACCGTCGACGGCAGTGCGACATCGCGCACCTCGCGCGCACGCCGCCCGCCTCTGCTACCGTCGCCGCGCCATGGGCGAACGGCTCGTCGTCGTCTTCAACCCACGCGCGGGCGCCGGTCGCGCCGAGCGCGAGCTGCCGACCCTCGTGCGCACGCTCGAAGCGGGCGGCGCCGAAGTGGACGTGCGTCGCACCACCGCCACCGGTCACGCGACCGAGCTCACGCGGCAGGCGCTCCTCGAAGGCGCAGACGGCGTCGCGGTAGTCGGCGGCGACGGGACGCTGAGCGAGGCCATCAACGGCTTCTTCGCCCTCGACGGCGCGCCGATCCGCGAAGGTGCGTGGGTCGGCCCGCTGCCCTGCGGCACCGGGGGCGATTTCCGAAAGTCGCTCGGCATCCCGAAAGATCCGGAGAGCTCCGCGCGTCGCCTGCTCGCCGCGACGCCACGCGCGCTCGACGTGGGCTGGCTCGAGCACGTGAGCGACGACGGTCGCGAAGTCTCACGCGCGTTCGTGAACGTCGCGAGCTTCGGCATCGGCGGGCTCGTCGACCGCATCGTCAACGACGCACCCAAGTGGATCGGCGGTCGCGCGGCGTTCTTCGTCGGCACCTTGCGCGCGATGAGCCGCTACCGGAACCAACGCGTGCGGGTGTCGATCGACGGCGGCCCGTTCGAGGAGCTCTCGGTGCTCAACCTCGCGGTCGCGAACGGCCGCTACTTCGGCGGCGGCATGCACATCGCGCCGACCGCTCGGATCGACGACGGGCTCTTCGACGTGGTGGCGATCGAACGCGCGGGCACGCTCGGGAACCTCGCGCTCACGCGCCACCTCTACGGCGACTCGTTGCTCGGGCAGAGCGGCGTGCGGCATTGGCGGGGAGCCGCTCGTGGACGAGCCGGTCTTGCTCGACGTCGACGGCGAAGCGCCCGGTCGCTTGCCCGCGCGGCTCACGATCCGCAGCGGCGTGGTGCGCCTGCGCTGATGAAGCGCTCGTGGAGACACGGTCTGCTCGCGCTCGCCGCGGGCAGCTTCCTCGCCGGCTCGGTGGTGCAGGGTCCGTTGCCCGCGCTCGCGTTCGCCTACCCGCTCGCGATGCTCTCGCTCCTCGAGGCGCCTTCGGGCTCGCGTCGCCCGTACCGCCGTGCGTTCGGGCTCGGCTGGCTCGCGGGCACCGGCTGCAACGCCACCGCGCTCTATTGGATCCCCGGGCTTCTGCACGACTTCGCGGGGTTCCCGTACGTCGCGGGCGTGCCGGTCGCGCTGCTCTTGTCCGCGAGCCAAGGCCTCACGCTCGCGTTCGCGTGCCTCTTCGCGGAGGTCATCACACGCCGCGACACGTCGCCACCGCTCCCGACGCCCTCGCCGAACGACACGCTCACGAAGCACACCGGCGTCCCGCGTTGGCTCGCGTTTCCCGCCGCGATCAGTCTGGTTTTCTCGCTCAGCCCGGCGCTCTTTCCGTGGCGTTTCTCCACCGGCGCGGTGGGCTGGATCGAGTGGGCTCAAATCGCGGATCTCGGCGGCCCACCACTCCTCGATCTCGTGCTCGTGCTCGTCGGCAGCTCGGCGTGGGAGGCGATGCGTCGACCGCGTGCGCTCCCGATCGTGATCGGCGCGCTCGCGCTCGGCGTGCCGGCCCTCTACGGCGCATGGCGGATCCCGCAGGTCGAAGCCGCACGCGCGGCGGCGCCTTCGCTGCAAGTCGGTGTGGTGCAGCCGAACGTCGGCATCTCGGAGAAGCACGACATCCGCCTCGCGGACGTGCACCTTCGTCTGCTTCGGCAGATGACGCGCGAGCTCGAGGCGGACGGAGCCGAGCTCGTGATCTGGCCCGAGTCCGCGCACCCCTACCCCTACCCCCGCGACGCGCGCCGTGATCTGCCCGGCCGCGGCGGCGTGCTGCGCGAAGGCGTGCGAGGCCCCGTGCTCTTCGGGACGATCACGCGCGGCACCGATCGCTGCGATCGGTGGAACTCCGCGGTCGCGCTCGACGCCGACGGTCGCATCACGGGCGTGAGCGACAAGGTCGAGCTGCTCGCGTTCGGCGAGACGGTGCCGCTCTGGGACGTGCTCCCACCGCTGCGCGCCCACTTCCCGTGTCCAGGCATCCGACCGGGCGCGCGGCCCGAGACGGTGTCGATCGCAGGCGCCTCGATCGGCGTGCTGAACTGCTACGAGGACGTGCTCGCCCAGCACGCGCGCACGGTCGCGCTCCGCTGGCCGGACTTCCTCGTCAACATCACGAACGACGCGTGGTTCGGCGACACCCGCGAGCCGCACCTGCACCAACTCGTGGCGCGCCACCGCGCGATCGAGACGCGACGCGAGCTCGTGCGCGCGGTGAACACCGGCGTCAGCAGCCACGTGTCCGCGACCGGCGAGACCGTGATCGAGACGGGCACCTTCGTGCGCACGTCGTTCGTCACGCGCGTCCCGAAGCTCGGCGGCACCACCGCCTGGACCGTGCTCGGCGACGTGATCACGCCTTCACTGATCGCGCTCTTCTTTGTCGGAGCGTTCGCGCGCCGTCGACGCTCACGCTGACAAACGCGAAGATTCGCGACCGCGTGCATCCGACTTCGCGCCACCGAGTCACAGCATCGAATGGTGAACATGTTGATTTCGCGCGACGGTCACACGAAGAACGTCGACGTCGCTGGATGACGATGATAGTCGCAAGGACATGCGTCGGCCGGCCCGATGAGCGGCGTCTTGTGGACCCATTCGCTCGCCTCCGATCGCACGCTCGCCAGCCACTATTGGGCCGGCACCGTCGACGACTCGATCTCTGTACGCGCGCCGCTGCCCTGCTTGCGTCACGTCGGCCCGCTCTTCGCGTGGTCGGGCTGCCCCACCTGCGAGGCCTCGTTTCCGTGGGGCTTCGTGGTCGCCCCGGAGCTCGTGGACGCATGCGGAAACCAGCCAGACTGGGGCATCCGCTTCCTCGACGACGTGTTCCCGCCGAACGCGGCGCCGGATCTGGGATTCGATTCCGCGTTCGACGGCTACGAAGATCTCGTCTTCGCGGCGCGCGCGGAGCCGCCGAGCCGTGCGCCGGGCCTTGCCCACGTGTGGATCGACCCGTCGTTCACCAAGTTCGTGTCGGTCGCGGTCGATGCGTCGGGAACCTACGTCGCGAGCGAGCGATCGACGACGCCCCCTCCGAAGCTTCCGCTCGCGGGAGACCCCGTGGTGGTCTCGTCGAGCTCGGGGATGGTCTTCGCGCCTCGATCCCACGATCGAGAGATGTTCGTGCTCGACCACGCCGCGACGCGCTGGCGCACGCAACCTCTCTCCCGCACGCTGGGGAAGGTGCTCGCGGCGACCTACGAGGAGACGAGCGGCTGGCTCGTAGTGTTGGAGGCCCACGCGCCGGAGCGGATGCGACTTCGAAGGATCGATCCGTTCTCGGGTCAGACCCACGCGGTACGCAGCTCGGAGCTGGACCGCAACGTCGCCAAGGCTTGGGCGCTCGCTGCCGCGCCGGATGGTTCGGTCTACCTGGTGGTCGGGAACGGCGAACAATCGTTGATCCTCCGCGCGAGCACGAGCCCGAACGCGATCTGGCGCGGCGAACGTGTGATCGGCCGCCCCTATCCCGGAAGGCCGGCGCCCGTGGCCACCGACCTCGGCCTGAGCTTCGTCGTCGAGGCGCCGGGTGGGTCGGAGCTCACCGGCGTCCGAACGTCCGAGCTGCTCCCGCCCGATCCGAATCACTGGAAGGACATCCTGTGAGGCGTGGGCCCTTCGTCCTCGCTTTCGTGATCGCCGTCGGGTGTGGGGATGACCCCTCGAACGTCGACGCCGGCCGGGATGCGGGCGTGGACGCGGGACGCGATGCGGGGCGCGACGCGGGACGAGACGCGGGGCTCGACGCGGGGCGAGACGCTGGGCGCGACGCCGATGCGTCGGATGGCAACACGGCGGGGTGGCGTACCTTCGAAGGGCTGCCGGACGTATGTCGCATCGAGTATGCGGAGCGCCCGGAGCACGCCGTCGAGAGCATGCGCTTCGAGCCCTGCGTCGGCGCCGACGACGTCTGCGAGGTCCTGCGAGTCGATCCCGGACGTCCAACTACGTTCGAGAACGTGTTCGTTGGAGCTCACGCCGCCAGGGACTCGACGACACCGCGGATCCTGATCGCGCAGAACGACAGCGCGACACACACCATCACGGTGGAGTTGATCGATCGGAACGCTGTGATTTCGGCTGCGTGGCGACAGAGCTCACGAGACTGCTCGTTTGCGTTTGCGGCAACGACGGCGACCGAGGTCGGTTTCGAGCTTCGATCCCCCAACTGGGAGTCGCGCTTCTACCGCGCGGATTTCGACACGCTGCCTGCGATGCCGACTGAGCCCATCGCCATGCTCACCGCGGCCGAGCAAGAAGGCGTGGGCGCGCAGGCGATGGCCCTTTCCGACTCGACGATGGCCATCGTGCTCCAGCCGGGCGGCGTCTACTGGATGTTCCAGGACGGCCAGCGGCGGAGACGCGGCGGACCGCTGGAGCCCGACGTGCCGGGAATCGTGTCGAACAGCTTCGCGCTCGTCGGGGAGCGCTTGTATTGGGGCTACCCCGGCGGCTTGGCGACGACCGCGCGTTTCGACGCGCCCGGCGTCCACCTGCGCACTCCACCCGAGGGATTCGACGTTCCCTTCGTGTTCGCGAACGATCGCGATCTCGTGTGGGTGGAGTACGACGGAGCGCGCGCGGAGCTCTGGGCTTCGCCGCTGCCGACCGCTCCCGACGAGCTCGTGCCGCGTCGGATCGCCGAGCTGCCCGCGTTCAACACGCCCCAGCTCGGGACGCGTTACGTCGCGTACGTCGCGCCCGAGCCGTGGCGCGTGCTGCTCTACGACCTCGAAGGCGGGCCGACGCTTCAGTGGCTCGTCCCCGACAGCATCCGAGAGCCTCGGCCGCTCTACGTGAACGACCGCGAAGTCGCGTTCTCCGTCCTGCGGTCTCCACCCGCGATTCGATTCAAGACCGTCGCGCGCGTTCAGCTCGCGGCGTTCGAGCCGATCGAGTGAGGTTCAGGCCTCGGCGAGTCTCGCGATGCGTCGGGACTCGCGTAGCGCACGTTCGAGGATCGAGCCGCGGGGCTGGAGCCTGCGAATCCGAGTCAACGCTCGTCGTTCGTCGGCGCCGGCCTCCGCGCGAAGCGACGCCACGCCACGAAGAAGAGCGGCACGAAGAGCGCGAAGCCGATGAAGCCGGGCTCGATCCACGCCGGCTTCACCGCGCCCACGAACGCGAGCGCGAACGCGATCGTCGCGAGCCACGGGCCGCCGCGGTGGAAGGGCGTGAGCGCGACGCCGCCCATGCCGACCAAGAACGCGTCGGTGAGCAAGATGCGTTCGGGCGCCGCGCCCGCGACGAGCGACGCGTAGCGGTGCAGCGCGCTGACGCCGAGGGTGAGCAGCGCGATCTGGGCGATGCGTCGGTTGATGAGGTTCCACTCGCCGTTGCGACGCCACCACGTGGCCACCGCGAGCACCACGCCGAAGACCACGGTGCCGCCGAACGCGAAGCGGAGCTGCGGGGTGACGTAGTCGGGGCGCACGACGCGCATACCAACCAGGCCGGCCGTGATCGCCACGATCGCGATCGCGAGGAGCACCGTCGCGCGCTGACGAACGCCTGCACCGACGCCGCGATCCTGATCGTGCTCGAGCTTCGCGAGCCGCGCCTTCTCCGCGAGCTGACGCGCGCGCAACGCGACGATCTCCTCGCGCAGCGCGGTCGGCGGATCCGTCATCGCGGAGAGACACGCCTCGGCGCCGTCGGGCTGCCCGTGCGCGAGCTCGACCCGCGCCATCGCGTCCAGCGCGCGCTGCAGGCCGTTCGTCGCGAGCTCGCTCTCCGGCCACGCGGCGCGCGCCTGCTCGAACGCGAAGCGCGCCTCCGTGAACACGCGCTGCGCGTCCGCGTAGGCGCCACCCTGTGCGAGCTTCTCCAGCTCCGCGAGCCGCTCCGCGCCCGCCGCCGCGAGCTTCGCCGCGCTGCGGTGCTCGCGAAAACGCACGATCGCGTCACGCAACGCGCTCGCGCTCTCGAAGCGCGCCGAGGGATCGCGGGCGCACGCGCGGTTGAGGATCGCGGCGAGCTCGCGCGGCACCTTCGTGTCGTACGAGAAGGGCTCCGCGCGGCGCGCGAGACGGAGCACCTCGACGAGATCCGTCGCGTCGTGGCGCGGCCGCCCGGTGAGCGCCTCGTGCAGCGCCGCGCCCAGCAAGAACACGTCGCTGCGCTCGTCCGCGTCGCCGAAGGTCATCTCGGGCGCCATGTGCACCGGCGTGCCGACGATGCGGCCCGAGCTCGGCGCGTCGAGCTTCTTCGCGACGCCCCAGTCGAGCAGGTAGACCTCGCCGAAGTCGCCGATGCGCACGTTCTCGAGCTTGATGTCGCGGTGCACGACGCCGCGCGCGTGCGCGAAGGCGACCGCGTTGCAGACCTGCAGGAGCACGTCGAGGTGGCGCTCGATCGAGCGCTCCTTCTTCGCGAGCTCGCTCCAGTCGACGCCCGCCACGCGCTTCATCACGACCGCGGGACCGTGCTCGTCCGCGACCACCGCGTGGATCGGCACGATGTTCGGATGCTCGAGGCGTCCGGTGATCGTCGCTTCACGCAGCAGCGCGTCGACGAAGCGTGGGTCGTCGCTCGCGAGCCGCTTGAGCGCGACCTCGCGTGAGGGAATCGTCTGCTCGGCGAGGTGCACCACACCCATGCCGCCGCGCCCGAGAACGCTGCGCAGACGAAAGTCCGCTGGCCCGCCGTCGGCACCGTCCGCGATGCGCGCGGGTGGGAGCGCGGTCGGTAGGCTGGCGCGTGGATCGACGTCGCCACGCAGCGTGCTCGACGCGGCGTGGGTCTCCGCGACGCCTTGCGCGAGCAGGGTCTCTCGCAGCGAGTCGGAGTCGTCCATGGCGGCCGGAGGATAGCGCGCCGCGGGGGAGGCTCGATGCGGATCGCGAGGGCGTCGACGAGCTGGCCGCGGCGCGCCTCGACACCACGGTGACGCGCACGTGGACAGGGTCGCGAAGGCCGCGCGCGGGACGACGCTGCGAAGGCGGCGAGCGACGACGATCGCGACGACCGCTCGCGCGCGAGGACGCCGTGAGCTGGCGGAAGTGCGTCGCGACGCTCGCCGCCCGAGCCGCTATGCTCCGACGGTGATCGCGCCGAAGCCACTCGCTCGACTCGTTCGACTCCTCCTCGTGGGCTCTTGGCTCGTGGGCACGCTGCTCGGTGGCGCCTCGCTCGGGGGCTCACTCGCGTCGGCGCAGATGTCGGGCACC
>ERZ761602.1563-NODE-1563-length-40927-cov-8.296780_pt1 | contig 40927 bp, 37 predicted proteins | sample MGYA00512165_ERZ761602 | MGnify/ENA primary metagenome ERZ761602 (study PRJEB28899, sample SAMN02445085) | bioreactor sludge metagenome | biome: EBPR sludge; isolation source: Thorneside wastewater treatment plant | place: Australia: Brisbane, Thorneside...
AAAAGACCACGTCCGCGGCGGTGAAGGGCGTGCCGTCGGTGAACTTCACGCCCTTTCGCAGCGTGAAGACCCAGCGGTTGGGCGCGGCCGCCTTCCACGAGGTCGCGAGGAAAGGCGCGAGGGACATGTCCTTGTTGCGGCCCATCAGGCGGTCGTACACCAGGTTGTTGTTGCTCTTGGTGAAGCCCTCGTCCTGGGCGTGGGGGTCCTGGGTGGCGACATCGCCCTGGGAGGCCCAGCGGAACGTGGCGGCGGGCGCAGCGGCGGGCAGGGCGAGGACGGCACAGGCAACGAGGACGCTCAGGCGCATCGGGTTTCTCCCGGAGAAATTCGACGAAAGGAAGGGCTCGCCCACAGTCTAGGGGCCGGTCGTAGCGCCGCCAACCGCGCGTTGACGCTCCCCTACTGTGGTATTAAACTGGTCTTATAAGTCTAGCGCACCGAGGCCCCCGGCCGAAAGTCCCGCCATGCCCGCAGCGCGCCCCGCCTTCCGCCCCGATCCCGGCGATCCCACGCCCCTTTACCTGCAGCTCGCGCGCCACCTCGAGGACGCGATCCGCGACGGGCGCTATCGCCCCCACGAGGCCCTGCCCTCGGAGCGGGCCCTGTCCGAGTCCTTCACGCTCTCGCGCGTCACCACGCGCAAGGCCATCGACCAGCTCGTGGCCCAGGGCCTCGTCCTGCGCCGCCAGGGCTCGGGCAACTACATCGCCCCTCGGGTAAGCCAGCCCCTGTCCCGCCTCACCAGCTTTTCTGAGATGCTCGCCCGTCGCGGCTATACCCCGGGATCCCGATGGCTCGATCGCGGCGCCGGGACGGCCACCCGCGAGGAGGCCCGCATGCTGGGCCTTTCCGCCGGGGCGCCGGTGTCGCGCCTGAAGCGCCTGCGGCTCGCCGACGGCGTGGTGATGGCCTACGAAGAAAGCGTGCTGCCGCGCGACATCCTGCCCGATCCCGAGGCGGTCGGCGGCTCCCTCTACGAGCACCTCACGGCCGGCGGCCTCGCGCCCGTGCGCGCCGAGCAGCACCTCGCTGCGGAAAACGCCCCGGCGCGCATCGCGACACCCATGGGCCTCGAGCCGGGCAAGGCGGTCCTGCACATCACGCGCATCGCCTTCCTCGCCGACGACCGCGCGATCGAGCTCACGGTCTCGTGGTGCCGCAGCGACTACTACGACTTCGTGGCCGAAATGAGGCGCGAGGGATGAGGCGCGTCGAGGGCTTCGTGCTCGCGCCGGGCGGTTTCGTCGACGGCGCGGTCGTGCTGTCCGACGACGGCCGCGTGGCCGCCGTCGAGGGCGCCCCGGTCACCGAGGCGTTCGCGCGCGAATCCGGCGCCCCCCTCGTGCTGCCGGGCTTCGTGGACCTGCACGTGCACGGCGGCGGCGGCCGCGACACGATGGAGGGCGGCGAGGCGATCGCCACCATCGCCCGGCTGCACGCGCGGCACGGCACCACGTCGCTCCTCGCGACCACGATGACCGCGCCCTTCGCCGATCTCGAGCGGGCCTTTTCCGCCCTGGCCCCGGCGATCCGCGACCGGCCCACCCGCGGCGCGCGCGTGCTGGGCGTGCACCTGGAAGGGCCCTACATCAACGCGGGCAAGCTCGGCGCGCAGCCCGACTTCGCGCGCCCGCTCGCCGGAGACGAATTCGACCGGCTCGCGTCCCTCGCGCCGATCCGCCTGGTCACGCTCGCCCCGGAGCTCGCCGAGAACCTCGCTGCCATCGCGCGCCTTCGCGAGGCGGGCGTGCGCGTGCAGCTCGGCCACACCGAGGGCACCTACGAGGACGCCGTCGCCGCTCTCGCCGAGGGCGCCTCCGGCTTCACGCACCTCTTCAACGCGATGAGCGGCCTGCACCACCGGCGCCCCGGGATGGCGGGCGCCGCGCTCGCGCACGCGGAGTACGCGGAAATCATCCCGGACCTGCTGCACGTGCATCCGGGCGCCATCCGCGCGGCGCTGCGGGCGATCCCGCGCCTTTTCTGCGTGACCGATTCCACCGCCGCGGCCGGCATGCCCGACGGCGAGTACCGCCTCGGCCGCCACACGGTCGCCAAGTGCCTCGGCGGCGTTCGCCTCGCCGACGGGACGCTCGCGGGGTCCTGCCTCACGATGGACGGCGCGCTGCGAAACCTCGTGCAGGCCCTCGGGCTCACGCTGGTCGAGGCCTCGCGCCGCACCGCCACCTTTGCCGCCGACCACCTGGGCCTTTCCGACCGCGGCCGCATCGCGGCGGGCGCGTGGGCGGATCTCGTCGTGCTCGGCCCCGATCTCGTTCCCCGCGAAGTCCTCGTCGAAGGAGAGCCCGTTGGCCTCGCGGATGCTTGAGGAAGCGCGGGAAGCGCCCGCCGCCGTGGCCCGCCAGCTCGCGGCGGACGGCGAATCGGTGCGCGCCTTCGGCGCATCGCTCCGGGCGGACCCGCCTTCGTCGATCCTCACGCTCGGCCGGGGCAGCTCCGACCACGCGGCCCACCACGCGGCGTACCTCGTGATGGCGCGACTCGGGCGTCTCGTCACGTCGCTTCCGATGTCGGTCGTGACGCTCTACGGCGCGCGCATCGAGGCCCGGGGCCTCGCGTGCCTCGCCTTTTCCCAGTCGGGCCAGAGCCCGGACCTGGTGGAGCCCGCGCGCGACTTCACCGCCCGCGGCGCGCGCACGGCGGCGTTCGTGAACGACGCCGCCTCGCCCCTCGCGGCCGCCTCGCGCCACGTCTTCGCGCTGCACGCGGGCGAGGAAGCGAGCGTCGCGGCCACCAAGAGCTTCATCGCCCAGCTCGTGGCCGGCGCAAGGCTCGTGGCGGCGTGGCAGGGCGACGACGATCTCGCCCGCGCGCTCCTTCGCCTGCCCGAGGCGCTCGAGCGCAGCAGCCGGCCGTCGGCCGACGCCGCGGTCGAAGCCCTCGCCGGGGCCGATCGACTGCTCGTGGTGGGCCGCGGCACGGGGCTCGCGATCGCCCTCGAGGCGGCCCTCAAGCTCAAGGAAACCTGCGGCCTTCAGGCCGAGGCCTTTTCCGGCGCGGAACTGCGGCACGGCCCCCTCGCCCTGGTGGACGAGGGCTATCCCGTGATCGTGTTCGCGCCCCGGGGACCGGCGCAGCCAGGGCTCCTCGCCACGGCCCGCGATCTCGCCTCGCGCGGCGCGCGCGTGCTGCTCGTCGCCCCCGAAGGCACGCCCGGCACCCACGTCGGTTTCGTACCGACCGCGGACGAGGCGCTCGATCCGTGCTGCGCGATCCAGGCCTTCTACCCGGTGGCCGAGGCCCTTTCGCGCGCCCGCGGCCGCGACCCCGATCGCCCGCCCCACCTCGCCAAGGTGACGCGGACCCACTAGGACGACGACATGACGATCCCGCGCACCGAGGCGCCCCACCCCGAGCACGAAAGCCTCGACGAATACCCGACCCGCGATCTCGTGGAGGTGCTCGTCGCGGACCAGGCCCATGCCGTCGCCGCGGCCCGCGCGGCCGCGACGGCCATCGCCGAGGCGGTCGAGGCGGCGGTGCCTCGCCTGCAGGAAGGCGGGCGCCTCGTCTACGCGGGCGCGGGCACCTCCGGCCGCCTGGGCCTGCTCGACAGCGTGGAGCTCAATCCCACCTTCTCGTGGCCGGCCGAACGCTCGCTCGCCCTCCTCGCCGGCGGCGAACGCGCGATCCGCCAGGCCGTCGAAGGCGCCGAGGACGACCACGGCCAGGGACGTCGCGACCTCGAGGCCCTCGCGCCCACGCCGCGCGACGTCGTGCTGCTCATCGCGGCCTCGGGCGCGACGCCCTACGTGATGGGCGCCCTCGAAGGGGCGAAGGCCGCCGGGGCCCTCGCGATCGGCCTCGCCAACAATCCGGGCTCGCCGCTTGCCGCGGGCGCCGACATCGCGATCGTGCTCGACACGGGCCACGAGCTCGTCTCGGGCAGCACGCGCCTGAAGGCCGGCACCGCGCAGAAGGTCGCGCTCAACGCGTTCTCCACCGCGGTGATGGTGCGATTGCACAAGGTGTACGGCAACCTGATGGTGGACCTGCGCCCGACGAACGCGAAGCTCGTGCGCCGCGCGATCCGCCTCACGGCCCTCGCCGCGGGCACCGACGAGGCGATGGCCGAGGCCGCCCTCGACGCATGCGGCTACCAGGTGAAGGTCGCGATCGTCTGCCTCGCGCGGGGTCTTTCGCCCGACGAGGCGAGGCAACGGCTCGCGCAGGCCCACGGCAGCGTGCGGGCGGCCCTCGCGCCTTGAGCGCCACCGCCGCCCCGGCCGCCGGCGCCCGCCCCTGGGCGTGGATTCCCACGCTCTACTTCGGCCAGGGCCTGCCCTACGTCGTGGTGATGACGCTCTCGGTCATCCTCTACAAGAACCTCGGGCTCGCGAACGCGGAGATCGCCCTCTACACGAGCTGGCTGTACCTGCCCTGGGTGGTGAAGCCCCTGTGGTCGCCCTTGGTGGATCTCTTCGGCACCAAGCGCGCGTGGATCGTGGTGCTGCAGCTCGCCGTGGGCGCCTCGCTCGCGCTCGTGGCGCTCACGCTGCCGATGGAGCGCTTCTTCCAGCTGTCGCTGGCCGTCTTCTGGCTGATGGCCTTCGCCTCGGCCACCCACGACATCGCGGCCGACGGCTTCTACCTGCACGCGCTCGCCGAGCACCAGCAGGCGGCCTTCGTCGGCGTGAGGAGCGCCTTCTACCGCGCCGCCATGATCGCGGGCCAAGGCGGGCTCGTCGTGCTCGCCGGGAGCCTCACGGAACTCACCGGCGACGTGCGCTTCGCGTGGCAGGTCGTGTTCGGGACGCTCGCCGGGCTCTTCGCCCTGCTCTTCGCCTGGCACCGCTTCGTGCTGCCGCGGCCCGCGACCGACGGCCCGGTCCCGTCCGAGGGCGGCGCGCTCGCGGGCTTCGTCGAGACCTTCCGCGCGTTCTTCGCCCGGGGCGACATCGGCCTCGTGCTCGCCTTCCTGCTCACCTTCCGCCTCGGGGAGGCCCAGGCGCTCAAGCTCGTCGCGCCCTTCCTGCTGGATGCGAGGAGCGCGGGCGGCATCGGCCTCACGACGCAGCAGGTGGGCCTCGTCTACGGCACCCTCGGCGTCGCGGCGCTCACCGTGGGCGGCATCCTCGGCGGGCTCGCCATCGCGCGCCACGGCCTCGCGCGCTGGCTCTGGCCCATGCTGCTCGCCGTGCACGTGCCGAACCTCGCCTTCGTATGGCTCGCCGGGACGCAGCCCGCGGGACCCGCCGCGGTCGGTGCGGCCATCGCGATCGAGCAGCTCGGCTACGGCTTCGGCTTCGCCGCCTACCTGATGTACATGATCAAGGTCGCCGAGGGGCCCCACAAGACGGCGCACTACGCGCTGTGCACGGGATTCATGGCCCTGGGGATGATGCTGCCGGGCATGGTGTCGGGATGGATCCAGCAACAGCTCGGCTACCCCGCCTTCTTCCTGTGGGTCTGCGCGTGCACGGTGCCCTCGATGCTCGTGGCGACGCGCCTGCGGATCGACCCGGACTTCGGCCGGAGGCGCGATGGCCCCTGAGCCGCGCATCGCGAGCCTCGACGCCTTCCGCGGCTTCGCGATCGCCGCGATGGTGCTCGTGAACAACCCGGGCGACTGGTCGAACCTCCACGCGCCCCTCGCCCACGCGCCGTGGCACGGCTGGACCTTCACCGACACGGTCTTTCCGTTCTTCCTGTTCGCCGCGGGCCTCGCGATGCCGATGTCCCTGGGCCGCCGCGCCGCGAAGGGCGCGGACCGGGCGGACCTCCTCGCCGCCACCGCACGCCGCGCCGCGGTGCTCTTCGCCGTCGGGCTCGCGCTCAATTTCATCCCGGCCTTCGATCCGGCGACGGTGCGCATTCCCGGCGTGCTCCAGCGCATCGCGCTGTGCGTGCTCGTCGCGGCACCCGTGGTGATCTGGGGCGGGACGCGGGCCACGCTCGCCGCGATCGCCGCGTGCTTCGCGCTCTACGGCGCGCCCATGCTCCTCGCCACGGTACCCGATGCCTGGGGCCATGCCGCGCGGGGCGTGCTCGAACCGGGACGCGACTTCGGCAGCTTCGTCGATCGCGCGCTCTTCGGCCCGCACCTGTGGTCGCGCTCGCGCACCTGGGATCCGGAGGGCCTCGTCTCCACGCTGCCGGCCGTCGCGAGCCTGCTCTTCGGCGTGCTGGCCTCGCGCTTCCTCGTCCTGCGCCTGGGGCGCGGGCGCAAGGCGGGCGCGCTCGCGATCGCCGGCGGCTTCCTGGTCATCGCGGGCTACGCCCTCGATGCGGCCTTCATGCCGATCAACAAGAATCTCTGGACGCCTTCCTACGCCGTGTTCATGGCGGGCTGGGCCCTCGCCACCTTCGCCGCCTTCCATGCGCTGCTCGACGAGTCGACGGGGGAATTCCGCCGCCGGGCCCGCGCGCTCGCGCTGCCCCTCACGATGTTCGGCATGAACGCCCTCTTCCTGTTCGCCTTCTCCGGGCTCGTCGCGCGGATCCTCGGCGCCGTGCGACTGGAGGACGGCGTCACGCCCAAGGCCGCGCTGTTCGCGCTCTTCAAAGCGCTGCCCCTTTCGCCCGCGAACGCCTCGCTCGCGTACGCGGTCGCCTTCACCCTCGCGATGCTCGCCGTCGCGGCCGTCCTCTGGAGGATGCGTTGGTTCATCAAGGCCTGAGTCCGCGCCTCGCGGCCCTCGCGCTCGTCGCCGTCGCGACGTTCGCCGGCTGCACCACGCCCGCCGTGGCGCCGGAGCCCGCCCCCGAGGTCGCCGCGCCCGAGGCGCCGCCCGTCACCGCCGACAACCCGCCGCCCGCGCCCCGGGAGTTCCGCGCCGCGTGGATCGCGACCGTGGCGAACATCGACTGGCCGAGCCGGCCCGGCCTCGACACCGGGGCCCAGCAGGAGGAAGCGCGGCGCCTCGTGCGCGTCGCGAAGGAACTGGGACTCAACGCGCTCGTGCTGCAGGTGCGGCCCTCGGCCGACGCGATCTTCCCGTCGTCCCTCGAGCCCTGGAGCGAATACCTCACGGGCACCCAGGGCCGCGCGCCGGAGCCCGCCTGGGATCCCCTCGCGTTCTGGATCGCTGAAGCCCACGGGGCGGGGCTCGAGCTGCACGCGTGGTTCAACCCGTACCGTGCCCGCCACTCGGGCGCGAAATCGCCCCTCGCTCCCGCGCACGTCGCCCGCGCCGAGCCCACGCTCGTGAAGAGCTACGGCAACCAGCTGTGGATGGACCCGGGCGAGCCCGCGGCGGCCGACCGCACGATCGCCGCGATCCTCGACGTGGTGCGCCGCTACGACGTGGACGGCGTCCACATGGACGACTATTTCTATCCCTATCCGGTCGCGGCCTCCGGCGGGCCGGCCGACGGCGGGCCGGAGCTTCCGTTTCCCGACGAGCCCTCGTGGCGCGCCCATCTCGCGGCCGGCGGCACGCTCGCCCGGGCCGACTGGCGGCGCCTCAACGTCGATCGCCTCGTCGAGCGCCTCTATCGCGAGGTGCGGCGCGAGAAATCCCACGTGCGCGTGGGCATCAGCCCCTTCGGCCTGGGCCGTCCGGACCGGCGGCCGCCCGGCATCGCGGGCTTCAGCCAGTACGACAAGCTCCACGCCGACGTGGAGAAGTGGCTCGCGGCCGGCTGGATGGACTACCTGGCGCCCCAGCTCTACTGGCCGCGCGAGTCGCGCGAGCAGCCCTTCGGCACGCTGCTCCACGCGTGGCAGCGCGAGAACGTCGCGGGCCGCCACGTCTGGCCCGGCCTTTTCACGAGCCGCATCGACGCGACGGAACGCTCGTGGATGCCCGAGGAAATCGCGGGGCAGGTGGAGCTCGCGCGGGCCCGCGGCGCCGACGGCCACCTGCACTTCAGCATCGCCGCGCTCGCGCAGGATCGCCGCGGCGTGCGCGGCGCGCTCGCGCCGCTCTACGCCACGCCAGCGCTGCCGCCCGCCGCGCCGTGGATGGGCGAGGCGACCCCGCCGGCGCTCGCGGCCTCGATCGTCGACGACGCCGATCCTTCGCGCGTTCGCATCGACTTCTCCGCCGTGCCCACCCATCGCCTCGCGGTGTGGGCGCGCTACGGAAAGTCGTGGCGGTTCTTCGCGCCGACCGCCGTGCCCGTCCGCCTGCCTTCGCGCATCGACGGCGAATCCCTCGCGCGCGTCGTCGTCTCCGCCGTGGGCCGCACCGGCGTCGAAGGTCCACGCACCGCGGCCGCGGACGCGCGGCGGAGCGCCACGCCATGAGCGGCGCGATCCGAGGTCCCTTGGGCCTGGGCATCGATGCGGGCGGAACCCGGACCCGCTGGGCCCTCGCGGCGGGGGACGGCGCCATCGTGGCGGAAGGCCACGTGCGCGGCATGAGCGCCCTCGAGGTGGCCGACGCGCGGCGCGAGCAGGTGGCGAGGACCCTCGCGGAACTCGCCGCCGCCGCCCTCGCCGTCGCGAAGCCCGCCCGCGCCCACGCCGGCCTCACGGGCTACGGCGACGGGTCGGAAGCGCTCGCGGGACTCATCGCGGGGCCACTCGGCCTCGACGCATCCGCCGTGACAGTCGGCAGCGACATCGAGACCGCCTATCGCGACCTCTTCGCGCCCGGCGAAGGCTACGTGGTCTATGCCGGCACGGGATCCGTCGCGGCGTTCATCGACGAACGCGGCGAATTGCACCGGGCCGGCGGGCGCGGCGTGACCCTCGACGACGGCGGCGGCGGCTTCTGGATCGCGCGCCGGGCCCTGCGCCACGTGTGGCGCGCCGAGGACGAGCGCCCCGGCGCCTGGGAGGCCTCTCCCATGGCCCGCGCCCTCTTCGCGCGCATCGGGGGTTCCGACTGGTCCCGCACGCGGCAGTACGTGTACGGGGGCGATCGCGGCGACATCGGCCGCCTCGCGCTCGCCGTGGCCGAATCGGCCGCGGACGATCCGGTGGCCCGCGACATCCTCGAGGCCGCCGGCCGCGAGCTCGCGCGGCTCGCCCGCGCGATGGCCGCGCGCTACGGACCGCGCCCCGTCGCCCTCACGGGCCGCGCGAGCACGCTGCACCCCCTGATCGCCGAGGCGATGGGCGCCGCCCTCGCGCCCGGCACCGGCTTCCAGCTTCGCCCCTGCCAGGGGCATCATGCGGCCGCGCGCCTCGCGCTCCAGGCCGCCCGTCCCGACCTTCGACCGGAGAACGACCGATGATGAAGAGACTGCTCGCGTGCCTCGCGCTCCTTGCCGCCGGCGGCTGCGCCCTGGGCCCGCCCATCGACGACAGCTATCGCGCCTCGAGCCAGGACAGCCGCGCGCAGTACCTCATCATCCACTTCACCGTGGGCAACTACGAGTCGTCCCTGAAGACGCTGACCCAGGGGCCCGTGAGCAGCCATTACCTCGTGCGCGACGACCCGCCCACCATCTACCGCCTCGTCGACGAGGACCGCCGCGCGTACCACGCGGGCGTGAGCTCCTGGAAGGGCCAGACGCAGCTCAACGCGGCCTCGATCGGCATCGAGATCGTGAACCGGGGCAACTACCTGACGCCGGAAGGGCTCGAGTACGCGGACTATCCGCCGGCCCAGCTCGACGCGGTGATGGACCTGGTGAAGTGGATCGTGCGCCGTCACGAGATCCGGCCCGACCGCATCCTGGGCCACAGCGACATCGCGCCGATGCGCAAGGTCGATCCGGGCCCGAAGTTCCCGTGGAAGCGCCTCGCGGACGAAGGCCTCATCCCCTGGCCCGACCCGGTGCGCGTGGCGGCGGCGAAGGCCCGCCACGACGTCGCGCTGCCCGACATCCCGTGGTTCCAGAAGAAGCTCGCGGAGCACGGCTTCGGCATCGCGCAGACGGGCGAGTTCGACGTGATGACCCAGCGCATCCTCGGCGCCTTCCAGATGAAGTACCGGCCCGCCCGCTACGACGGCCAGCCCGATGCGGAGACGGCCGCCTTGCTCGAGGTGATGACCTCGCCGCCGGCCAATGCGCCGTAGCGCGGCCGCCCCATGGCCCGTCGCCTCGCCGCCGGCCTCGCCGCGCTCGTCGTCGCCGTCTCTCCCGTGACCCGCGCCGCCGATGCGACGGCCGGCCGGCCCGCCCTCGACGCGGCGCTGCGCGCCATCGCCGACGATCCGGCCTTCACGCTCTCGGGCCTTTCGGTGCTCGCCGTCCGGGACGGGAAGATCGCGTACGAATTCCAGCACGGCCGCCGGCGCATCGACGACGCGAATCCCGCGAACGACCTTCCCGTCGACGGACGCACGCTGTTCCGCGTGGCCTCGATCTCCAAGCTCGTGGTCGCGCTGGGCGTGCTCCGGCTCGTCGAGGAGCGCAAGCTCGATCTCGACCGCGACGTCTCCGATCCTCTCGGCTGGCGCCTTCGCAACCCGCACTTTCCCGACGCGCCCGTCACGCTCCGGCACCTGCTCACCCACACCTCGTCGTTGCGGGATTCGGGCGGCTATTTCTGGGATTCCCGCCACCGGCTTCGCGATGCGGTGACGCCCGGCGGCCCGCTCTACGGCGAGGGGCTCGCGTGGTCGAAGGACGGACCGCCGGGCAGGCACTTCCGGTATGCCAACCTGCCCTCCGGCGTGATCGCCGAGGCGATGGAGGCCGCGACGGGCGAGCGCTTCGACCGCCTGATGAAGCGCCTCGTCCTCGATCCCCTCGGCATGCCCGGGGGCTTCCACCCGCCGGACTTCACGACGGACGAGCTCGCGAACCTCGCCACGCTCTACCGCAAGCGCGAGAACCTGGGCGATCGCGAGATCTGGCGCTCGCCCGAGGGCCGCTGGTACGCGCAGGTGGACGACTACGCCACGGCGCCGCCGAAGCCTCGCGCGGGGCCGGATTACCGACCGGGCACCAATGGCACGCTGATGTCGCCGATGGGCGGGCTTCGCACGAGCGCCCGCGGCCTCGAGCGCGTGATGCGGATGCTGATGGACGGCGGGCGCATCGACGGGCGCGCGTTCCTCACCCCCGCGAGCATGGCCGAATTCGCGAAGACCGCGTGGCGTCACGACGCCGCCGGCGCGAAGGGCGACTGCGCCTCCGAATCGGGAAGGCCGCGCCTCTTCAACGCCTGGGGGATCGGCCACCAGCAGTTCCTCGACATCACCGGCCCGGGCTGCGGCGACCGGCTCGTCGACGGGGGTGGCTTCGCCGGCATCGGCCACCTGGGCGAGGCCTGGGGGCTCAACGGCGTGTTCGCGCTGGATCCGGCGCGCCGCGAAGGCGTGATCGTGCTGGTGGGCGGCGTCGCGCGGGACCCGGAGAAGTTTCCCGGCCGGTACTCCGCGCACTATCGCCACGAGGAACGGCTCATCACCGCCGTCGTGCGAGGGGCGCTGCGCCAGCGCGCCGACTGAAGACCGGCCGCTTCAGGTCACCGCGGCTTCGAGCATCGTCACCGTCCGCGCGGCCGCGTCGAAGCGCGCGCGGATCCCGAGGGGCAGCGTGAACTGGTGCGAGATGTGCCCGAACGAAAGGCCGTAGGCCGCCGGCACGCCCAGGGGATCGACCTTGTCCACGAGCGTCTCCTCCAGCGTGAGGGACGGTTCGCCGTCGGCGGGCGGGCCGCACTTGATGAAGACGCCGAGCATCACGCCGGCGGCGCCCGTGAGGTCCCCGGACTGCACGAGCTGCGTGAGCATGCGGTTCACGCGGTAGGGCGCCTCGTTGATTTCCTCGAGGAAGACGAGGGCGCCCTTCATGCGCGCCGCGTAGGGCGTGCCCACGAGGGCCGAGAGCACCGCGAGGTTGCCGCCCGTGAGCGGCCCTTCGGCCACGCCCTCGCGGATCGTGCGCTCGGCGTACTCGGCGCTCGCGGCGGCGCGTCGGCGGTTCTCCGCCGAGGCCTCGATCGTGCGCGGGGCCTTCGCCTCCATGATCGCCGCGACAAGGTGCTCGCGCGAATAGTCCGACCAGGTGCTGATCGCCTGGGGCGCGTGGAAGCTCGCGAGGCCCGCCTTCGCCTGCAGCGCCAGGTGCAGCGCCGTCACGTCCGAGTAGCCGCAGACGATCTTCGGGTTCGCCCGCACGAGCCGCCAGTCGACGAGCGGCAGCACCGCCGAGCCGCCGGAGCCGCCGCGGCCGGCCCAGATGGCCTTCACCTCGCGGTCGGCGAACATCGCGTGCAGGTCCTGGGCCTGCTGAAGGGGCGTTCCGCCGTAGTTGCCGCGCTTCAGGCGCACGTTGTCGCCCAGGCGCACCTTGAGCCCGAGGGACTCGAGGTTGCGCACGCTCTTCTCGATGTGCCGGTCCTCCATCGCCCCGCCCGGCGCGACGAGGCCCGCCCAGTCGCCGGCCTTCAGGCGCGGCGGCTTGAGCAACGGGCGAGGTGGCCGGGGCGCCGGCGCGGCCCGCGCGATTCCCGTGCCCCCCAGCGCGAGGGCGAGGGCGGCGAGGAGGCGGCGGCGGGCGATGTCGGTCGTCATGGCGAAAAAAAAGGCAGGGCGCGTGCGCCCTGCCTTGCGGCCTCGTCGAGGAGTCCTACTTGAACGAGTAAGTGGCGGTGAGCCAGTAGGCCCGGCCGCGCGGGTCGGCGACGCGAGGATCCCAGCCGGCGCCCGAGACGAAGTCCGTCATGTGGGCGGTGAAGGGCGGGTCCTCGTCGACGATGTTGCGGATGCCGCCACGCAGCGTGAGGTTCTTGAAGCCCGAGTAGGCGACGGCGATGTCGTGCACCACGTAGGCGTCGACCTTCGGGTCGAATCCCGGCCACGACGCGCCCGCGTTCGGCACCTCGTCCTTGTAGCTGTGGACGTAGCGCTGGGTGAGCGTGGTGCTCCAGGGCCCGCGCGTGTAGTTCACGCTGGCCGTGTGCTTCCACTTCGGGTGCAGCGTGCGGCGGGACCATTCGCCCACCAGCTCCGTGAAGGCCTGCGTCTCGAAGACCCGCGTCTTGTAGCTGTCGACGTAGGTGCCTTCGAGGTTGGCGCGCCACTTGCCGGAAAGCGCGTTCCAGTCGGCGCGCAGGCCCACCTCGACCCCCTTCGTCACCTCGTTCGCGGCGTTCACCAGGCCGGCCCGGATGTAATTGATGGTGCCGTCGGGGTTGCGCACGATGTCGTTCGGGAACTGCGTGAAGTTCGCGACGACTTCCTGGGGCGTCAGGCGGAAGATCAGGTCCTTGCGGTCCACCTTCCAGTAGTCGAGGCTCGCGCTGAACCAGTTGGTCGGCTCGAGGATGATGCCCACGTTCCACTGCTTGGACGTCTCGGGCTGCAGGTTGGCGTTGCCGCCCGTGCGCGCCAGGGGCCGGATCGCGCAGAAGGCGGGGTTTCCGGGGTTCTGCGGGCACAGCACCGGGTCGGCGATGTTGCCGGGAACCGGGCCTTCCAGCTCCGGCGAATAGAGCTGGATGAACGTCGGCGCGCGGAAGCCCTCGCTCCAGGAGCCGCGGAACATCACGCGGTCCAGGGGACGCCAGGCGAACGAGACCTTCGGGTTGGTGGTCGAGCCGAAGTCGCTGTAGTCGTCGCGGCGCACCGCGATCTGCGTCTCGAGGCTCTTCAGGATGGGCACCGCGAACTCGGCGTAGAGCGCCTTCACCTCGCGGGAGACCTTGTTCACGTTCACGTCGTTCGGCGCGTCGGCGATGGCCGGCTGGTCCCCGCCGAAGTTGTAGGTCTCGCGACGGAAGTCGAAGCCCGCGGCCATCGAGACCGTGCCCGCCGGCAGGCGGAAGAGCTCGCCCGACAGGACCGCGTCGAACTGCGTGAGGCCCGTCTTGCCGCCGAGCCACTTGGCGCCCGAGGCGCTCGCGGCCGCGAGCCCGTCGAGGGCCGCCTGGGTCTGGGTCTGGCCGGGCATGAGCCAGGGATTCACGATGCCGCTGTTCATGAGGGCGTTGAACGGCGTCGTGAAGTAGTAGCCGCTGATGAGCGTCGAATTGGCCCAGCTGCGGCCGGACGAGACGCCCGTCTTCCAGTCCCAGCCCTTGAACTCGCCTTCGAGGCCCACGAGCAGGCGGCTCGCCTCGGATTCCAGCCCGATCACGCGCGGCCCGCACTCCATGCAGCGCCAGCGGTAGGCGATGGGCAGGTTCCGGTTGAAGGTGGGAATGTAGGCCGAGAGGTCCTGGTAGTACGGGCCGTTCACCGGGTAGAGCAGGCCCGCGCCGATCTGGCGCTGCTCGAACTCGTTCTTCGAGCGCGAGCGGGAGGCCGTGAGCTCCGTCACCAGGCGCAGCGACGGGTTGATCTCCAGCATGCCGCGGCCGACGAAGTTGGTGTTGTCCACCGGCTGGATCAGCACGCGCACGCCCGTGTAGTCGAAGGCGCAGGCGAAGCGGAAGGACGGCGTCGCCCACAGCGCCGACTCGTACTGGGACTGGTTGGGCCGGTCGTCGCAGTTGCCCAGGAAGCTCAGCAGGTTGGCTCGGGTGTAGGCCTGGGTATCTCCCGGCAGGCGGAAGCTCGTGCCGAGCGCGGTGCCCGTGCCGGTGATCTGCGTGGCGAAGGGCGAGCCCACCGTGTCCGGAGACAGGCCCCGGTTCGGCTGGTAGCCGTTGGAGAAGTCGCGATCCTCGGAGCGCAGGGCCTCCTGGCGGGAGAACGAGAGCGCCGCCATCACGTTCCAGCCGTCCTTCGAGAAGTTGCCCTTGCCGGCGAGCACGGAGCCGCGATACCGGTTGCCGCCGCCGCCTTCGGTCACGTCGGCCGTGGCCGAGACCTCGGCGCCCTCGTAGTCCTTGCGCAGGATGAAGTTGATGACGCCGCCGATGGCGTCCGTGCCGTAGATGGCCGATGCGCCGTCCTTGAGGATCTCGACGCGCTCGACGGCCGAGAGCGGGATGGAGTTCAAGTCGACGGAGCCGGACTTCATGCCGTGCAGCGCCTGGCGGCGGCCGTTCAGCAGCACCAGCGTGCTGCCCGCGCCCATGCCGCGCAGGTTGGCGCTCGCGTTGCCGCTGTTGTTGCGGCCCTCGACGTCCGTCGCGCCGGCGATGAGCGTCTGGGAGGAGAGGTTCTCGGCGCCGTTGCCGTTGGCCGAGATGTAGTCCATGAGCTGCTCGGCGCTGTGGATGCCGGCGCGCTGGATCGATTCGCGCGTGATGACCTGCAGGGGCAGCGCCCCTTCCGTCTGGACGCGCTTGATGCTCGAGCCCGTCACCTCGATCTTCTCGACCTTTTTCGGGTCCTGGGTTTGCTGGGCCAGCGCGGGGCCGGCGACGAGGGTGAGCGCGACGAGCTGCGCGATCCGGGTCATTCTCACGGGGTGTGCCTCCTGGGGATTACCGTTGGTCTTGTCGTCCGGGGGTGGGACGCCCCGGCGGCGGGCATAATACCAATTCGCTACCACTCGGCGACACTTTGCTTTCAACGGGGGATAAATGCAAGACCTGAAGCGCTCCGCCGCCCTCGCGCTGGCCGCCCTTTGCCTCGCCCTTCCGGCCGGGGCGCAGGTGCCCGCGCCCGTCACCGATGCCCTTCGCGCCGCCGGCCTGCCGACCGAGTCCCTGTCCGTCGTCGTGGAAAAGGCCGGATCGGGTGAGCGCTTGCTCGCCTACCGGGCCGCCGAGCCGATGCAGCCCGCCTCGACGCTCAAGGTCCTCACGGCGCTCGTAGCGCTGGAAAAGCTGGGTCCCGCCTGGTGGGGCCGGACCGAGCTCGTGACCGATGCGCTCGTGGAGGACGGCGTCCTCAAGGGCGACCTCGTGCTCCGGGGCGGGGCGGACCCCGACATGGACTGGCCCCGCTTCCGGCGGATGCTCCTGTCCTTGCGCAACCAGGGCATCCGCGACATCGCGGGCGACCTGCTGCTGGACCTCTCGCTCTTCACCCCCGCCCGCATCGACGAGGGCCTGCCGCCGTTCGACGAGACCCCGGAGTTCCGCTACAACGTGATCCCCGATGCCCTGAACCTCGGGGGCTACCTGATGGGCCTCGAGCTCTCCGCCGACAAGGCGAAGGCCTCGGCCGCGATGGAGACGCCCCTCGAAGGCGTCCGCGTCGCAAACGCCCTCGTCCTCTCGGATCGCAAGTGCGCGGATTGGGAGGACGGCTGGAAGCTACCCCGCGTCGAGAAGACCGCCGGCGAGATCGTGATCCATCTCTCGGGCGACTTCCCGAAGGACTGCACGGCCTCGACGCGCCTGCACGTGCTGGACCGCGTGGACTACGCCGATCGCCTCTTCCGCGCGCTGTGGAAGGAACTGGGGGGAACCTACCGTGGCACGACGCGCGTCTCTCCCGCCCCCGGTGGCCGCAAGCTCGCCGAGCACCGCTCGCGCCTGCTGGGCGAGATGATCCGCGACGTGAACAAGCGCTCGGACAATCCCAACACCCGCCTGCTGCATCTCGTGCTGGGCACCCAGGACAACGGGCCTGCGGGGGGCACCACCCTCGAGCGGGCCGACCGCGCCGTGCGGGCGTGGATGAAGGACCAGTCCATCGACGATGCCGGCCTCGTGCTGGACAACGGATCGGGGCTCTCGCGCAAGGAGCGCATCCGCGCCGACCAGCTGGCGGCCGTGCTGCAGCGGGCGCGAAAGAGCCTGTGGTTCCCGGAATTCCAGGCGGCCCTGCCCATCGCCGGCGTGGACGGCGGCGTGCGCCGGCGCCTGGACAAGAGCCCGGCCGCGCAGCGCTCGCGCCTGAAGACGGGCACCCTTCGCGACACCTCGGCGCTCGCGGGCTACGTGGTCGACGCGAAAGGCGAGACGCTCGTCTTCGTCGCCATGATCAACCACCCCCTCGCGAAGGGCAGCGTGGCCCGTCCCATCCTCGACCTGCTGGTGGACCAGGTGGCCCGGGGGCTGCCCCGCTAGAGGATGCGCGGCATCGTCGCGCGCACGCGCAGGCGGTCGCCGCAGTCGAAGTGCCACCATTCGGTGGAGATGCCCTGCCAGCCCGAGGGCGTGAGGGCCGCGCGCAGCAGCTCGCGGTTCGCCACGTGCGAGGGGGACAGTTCCCCGGCGGCGAGCAGCCGCGCCTCGTGCGCCGGGTGGGAGCGCTCGTCCAGCCCGTCGAAGGGCGTGCCCATGTCGAGCTCCCGGCCCTTCGCGTCGAGGATCGAGACGTCCACCGCCATGCCGAAGGAGTGGATCGAGCCGCGCTCGGGATGCGCGAGATAGCGCTCGAGTTCCGTTCCCGCGAGCACGGCCCACAGCGCCTCCTGGGCCCGCTGGGGCCGCATCGCATCGAACACGATGAGCTTCGCGCCGGGCAAAAGGCGCGCGAGCCGGGCCGCCGAGTCCTCCAGCGCCGCGGCGCCGTCCCGGTGCAGGAAATCGCAGTCCAGCGGCGAGTACAGGTCGCGGCCCGCGAAGTTGTCGGGCGTGGCGTAGCGAAGGTCCACCACGACCCCCGGAATCGAGGAAACGCGGCGGAAATCGGGATTTCCGGGGACGGATTCGGCCGGAATCGTGGCGGTCATGACGGGGTCGGCCCGGGCTGGGGCGGCCAATGGTACATTTCCCCGTCCCCCCGCACCACGCTCGACTTCGATGACCGTCCCCCAGCGTTACCTCGTCAAAGGCGGCCGCCCCGTCTCGGGCCGCATCCGCTGCCTCGGCGCCAAGAACTTCGCCACCAAGGCCATGGTGGCCTCGCTGCTGGCCGAAGGCACCACCACCCTGCTCAACGCCCCGCCCATCGGCGACGTGGAGATCACCCGCAAGCTCCTCGCGGCCTCGGGCGCGAAGGCCGAGTGGAAGGGCGAATCGGATCTCGAGATCGACGCGGCCACCATCCGCTCCTCGGACGTGCCCGTGCCCGACTCGGGCTCGAACCGCATCCCGATCCTGCTGCTGGGCGTGCTGCTGCACCGCATCGGCGAGGCCCACGTGCCCGTCGTGGCCGGCTGCAACATCGGCGCGCGGCCCGTGGATTTCCACCTCGACGCCGCCAAGATGTTCGGCGCCGAGATCGAGGTGGCCCCGGACGGCTACCGCGCAAGGCGCCAGGGGCCCCTGAAGGCCTGCCACTTCAAGCTGCCCTACCCGTCCGTGGGCGCGACGGAAAGCTGCCTGTACCTGGGCGTGCTCGCGAAGGGCACCAGCATCATCGAGAACGTGGCGACGGAGCCGGAGATCATCGCGCTCATCACGATGCTCAACGCGATGGGCGCGCGCGTCCAGCTCAAGCCCAACCGCGAACTGGTGATCGAGGGCGTCGAGCGCCTGTACGCCACCACCTTCGACGTGCTGGGCGACCGGATCGAGGCCGCCTCGTGGGCCGCGCTCGCGGCGGCCACCGACGGCGAGATCACCGTGGACGGCATCGACCCGGCCACGCTCATCAATTTCTTCGGCCCCTTCAACAGCGTGGGCGGCGGCGTCACCATCGAAGGGTCCCGCTCCATCAAGTTCTTCCGGCGGCACCCGCTGCGCTCCATCGTGCTCGAGACCGACGTGTTCCCGGGCTTCGCGACGGACTGGCAGCAGCCCTTCGCCGTGATGCTCACGCAGGCCACGGGCATCTCGATCATCCACGAGACGGTCTACGAGCGGCGCTTCGGCTACCTGGAGGCCCTGTCGGCCCTCGGCGCGAAGACCCAGATCGAGACGCACTGCCTGGGCTCGGTGCCCTGCCGCTTCCGGGGACGGGACTTTCCCCACAGCGCGATCATCCGCGGGCCCACGGAGCTGCGCTCCGAAGGCATCACCCTCGACGTGCCGGACCTTCGCGCGGGCCTCGCCTACGTGATGGCCGCCGCGCTCGCCCGGGGCGAGACGACGATCACGTCCGTGCAGCGCATCGAGCGCGGCTACGGCGAGCTCGCCGTGCGCACGAAGGGCCTCACCCTCGACCTGAAGGCCGAGTAGCCCGTGGCCGGCGCGGCCGCGACCCCGTTCCGTTCGCGGCTCGCCTTCCTCGGCGCGCCCGCGAACGACGCGACCCGCCCGCTCGCGGTCGCGGGCCTGCCCTGGGACGGCAGCGTCACGAACCGCCCCGGCGCCCGCTTCGGCCCCGACGCGATCCGGCGCGCGAGCCTCATGCTGTGCGACGGCACGCACCCGCACTTCGGCGTCTCGCCCGCGGACAGGCTCACGGACCTGGGCGATCTCGATTTTCCCGGCACGTCCCTCGCGGCGATGCGCGCGGCCCTCGATCTCGCGATCCCGCCTCTCGTCGCGGCCCACGAAGTTCTCTGGCTGGGCGGTGACCATTCCGTGACGCTTTCCGTGCTGCGGGCCCTGCGCGCGCGCCACGGCCGGCCCCTCGCGCTCCTGCACTTCGACGCGCACTGCGACACCTGGCCCGACCACTTCGGCGAGCCCTCGGGCCACGGCACCTGGACCCGCGAGGCGATCGAGGAGGGCCTCGTCGCCCCGCCGGCCATCGTGCAGTTGGGCATCCGCTCGGCGGCGGAGCCGGGGCCGCGCGACTACGTGGAAAAGGCGGGCGGGCGCGTCTTCACGGCGCGCTTGCTCCGGGGCCTCGAGAGCCCGGCGCAGCTCGCGCCCGTGCTCGCCGAGATCCGCGCGCGCTTCGCCGGCACGCCGGCCTATCTTTCACTCGACATCGATTGCCTCGACCCGGCCTTCGCGCCCGGCACCGGCACGCCGGAGCCCGCGGGCCTCACCAGCGCGCAGGTGATGACGATCCTCGAGGAGACGGCGGACCTGCCCTGGTGCGGAATGGACGTCGTCGAAGTCTCACCGCCCTACGACCATGCGGAGCTCACCGCGAACGCCGCCGCTTCCTTCGCCTGGACCTGGCTCGCGGGGCGCCGCGCGCGCATCGCCTGAATGTCGCCGGGCCTGCTGGTCGCGATCGTCCTCGGGTACTTCGCGATCCTGCTGTGGGTCGCCCACCGCACGGGCGCGCGGGCCTCGAACGACGCGTTCTTCGTGGGCGCCCGTGCGAGCGCGTGGCCCGTCGTCGCCTTCGGCATGGTGGGCACGACGCTCTCGGGCGTCACCTTCGTGAGCGTGCCCGGCTCCGTGGGCGCGAACGGCTTCACTTATTTCCAGATCATCCTGGGCCACGTCGCGGGCTATCTCGTCATCGCGTTCGTGCTGCTGCCGCTCTACTACCGGGACGGCGTGACCTCCATCTACCACCTGCTCGCCACGCGCCTGGGTCCCGCGGCCCACCGCACGGGCGCGGCGTTCTTCATCCTGTCGCGCACGCTCGGGGCCACGGCGCGGCTCTATCTCGTCGTCGCCATCCTGCAGTCGGCCCTCCTGGACGCGATGGGCGTGCCCTTCGCGCTGACCGCCGCCGTGATTCTCGCGCTGATCGTCGCCTACACCGTCGAAGGAGGCGTGAAGACGCTGGTGTGGACCGACCTGCTGCAGACCGCCTGCATGCTGGGCGGGCTCGTCTTCGTGACGGCGGCGCTGCTCGGGCGGCTGGACCTTTCCTTCGCCGCGAGCCTGGACCGCCTCGCCGAGGCGAACCTCTCCCGCGTCTTCGAGTGGAACGTCGACAGCAAGGCCTACGCCGCGAAGCAGCTCGTGGCCGGCGCCTTCATCGCCATCGCGATGGCCGGCATGGATCAGGAGATGATGCAGAAGAACCTCTCGGTGCGACGCCTCGCGGATTCGCAGAAGAACGTCATCGTCCTCGCGCTGCTGATGATGGGCGTGGTGCTGCTCTTCCTGTACCTCGGCGGCCTGCTGCACCTCTTCGCCGCGGCGAACGGCATCGAGGCGAAGGGCGACCGCCTCTTTCCGGCCGTCGTGATGGGCGAGCTGGGACCGGCCGTGCAGCTCGTCTTCTTCATCGCGCTGGTGTCGGCCCTCTTTCCCAGCGCCGACGGGGCCTTGACCGCGCTCACCTCCAGCACCTGCATCGACCTGCTGCGGCTGCCGGAACGCGGCGATCTCGACGAGGCCTCGCGCACCCGCATCCGCCGGCGAGTGCACCTCGCGTTCGCGGCGGTCTTCCTGCTGCTGGTGCTGGGCTTCCACGCGCTGTCGAGCCCCAGCATGATCGCCGTGATCCTCGCGGTGGCGAGCTTCACCTACGGGCCGCTGCTGGGGCTCTTCGCCTTCGCGGTGCTCACGCGCCGCCGGCCACGCGAGGGCGCGGTGCCTTGGGTGTGCGTGGCGGCGCCGGTGCTGTGCGGGATCGTGGACCGGAACCAGCAGGCGCTCTTCGGCAGCTACGGGATCGGGTTGGAGATCCTGGTGCTGAACGGGGCGATCACGTTTGCGGGGCTGTGGGTCTTTTCCGCTTCGCGGCGTGGGGAGTGATGCCGGCGATAATCTTGGGAACGCCGATGAACGCCGATGTCACGCCGATGAACGCCGATAATTCATTGTGTCGAATCGTGATTGCGATCCTGGTGTACCGCACGAGGCAGGTAGTCGCCGAACTCGACGACGCGGGACTTCTCATGGGCGATCTTGGAATTCACGAATCACTTTGGTCTCATCGGCGTTCATCGGCGTGACATCGGCGTTCATCGGCGTTCCAAGGACTTTCGCCTGCATCACTCCCCGCCCGCCATGACGATTCGCGGATAATGCCCCCATGACCGCCATCGACCCCGCCCGCCTCGCCTTTCAGTCCCTCACCTTCACCGGCGCGAAGCCGGGCCCGAAGCTCATCGTCACCGGCGCCGTCCACGGCAACGAGACCTGCGGCACGAAAGCCATCCGGCGCGTGGTCGCCGAGATCGAATCGGGCCTGCTCGCCATCGTCGCGGGCGAGGTGACCTTCGTGCCCGTGACCAACCCGCTCGCGTACCTCAAGGGCGACCGGGCGGGCGATCGCAATCTCAACCGCAACCTTTCCCCCACGGCGACGCCGGCGGACTTCGAGGACCGCGTGGCCAACTGGTTGTGCCCGCTGCTCGGGCGGCACGAGATCCTGCTGGACCTGCACTCGACCCGGGCGAAGAACCCGGCCTTCGCGATGCTCGGCCCGTTCGACAACGAGGGCCCGCTGCAGCCCTTCGCCCACGCCGCGAAGGAGCGGTTCCTCGCGCTCGTGCTGGGCGTGAACCGCTTCGTGGACGGGTGGCTCGAGACCTACGCCCGGGGCGTGGAGCGCCGCAAGGCCCGTGCGGGGGCGAACCCCGCGACACGCGCCGCGGCCCTGAACGCCGACCCGAAGTACGGCGTGGGCACGACGGAGTACATGCGATCCACCGGCGGCTGCGCCATCACGCTCGAATGCGGCCAGCACGAGGATCCCGCCGCGCCCGAGGTGGCGTATCACGCCATCCGCAACGCCCTCGCGCACCTCGCGCTCGCGGACCTGCCGGCGCCCGCGCCCGTCGCCGAGCGCGAGTACCTGAGCCTCGTCGACGTGATCGACCGCCTCGATGCGAAGGACGCGTTCGCGAAGGAATGGTCCAGCTTCAACCGTCTCGCGGCCGGCGAGCTCATCGGCACCCGGGCCGACGGCACCGAGGTGCGGGCGCCCGAGGACGGCTACATCGTCTTCCCGGACCACAAGGCCCTCGCGGGCAACGAGTGGTTCTACCTCGCGCGCCCGCGCCGGGCAGAGGAATTTCCCGGCTAGGAAAGGGGACGCTTCCCTGTCAGCGAAGGGGACGCTTCCCTGTCATGCAACGCTTTCCCGTCGGGAAAGCGTTTCAATTTGGGAAGCGTCCCCGTCGATCACTTCCCGAATTCCTGCACCGTCTCCCACGCCACCTGCTGCAGGTGGGCGGCCACGTCGGCGGGCAGGCCCGCAGTATAGGTATTCCCGACCGGCGACTTGCCCAGCAGGGCCGCGTACACCGTGGCCGCGCCGAGGTAGGTGCCGGCGAGGCTGGGATGGCGCAGGTCCGCGGTGTACAGGTCGAGCGCGGGACGCTTCTGGATGGACTTGGCGAACGCGAGACCCGCCGGCACCACCTTCGCACCGTTGGCCTTGCCGGCCTTCACGTACTCCGCGGCGAGCTGCTGCGTCATCTCCGGCTTGTCCTTGTAGGCCCAGGACATGAAGAGCACGGGATGGGCGCCGTAGGCGCGGATCGCCTCTGCGTTCTTCTTCGCGTACTCGTGGAAGACGGGGCCGAGCTCCGGGTGGATCGGGCACTGGCTGCAATCCATGAACATCACCGCGTCGAACTGGCGGCCCGGCGGGTTGAAGCGGATCTTGTTGCCCGGCAGGAAGCTGTACTTGCCGATGCCGCCGGCGAGGTACGAAGGCATGTCGTGCCAGTCCACGCCCGAGCCGCTGATGGTCACCGACACGCCGCGGTGCTGCACGGACTTGTCCCCGCCGCGAACCAATCCCGCCACGTGGCCGTGCATGCTGTTGTTGTAGTAGAAGAAGCTGTTGCCTACCCACAACAGCGCCTTCGGCGGCCCATCGGGCGCCTTCGACGCGGGCGGCGTGGCGGTGGTCGCGCAGCCGGCGAGCGCGAGGACGGCAGCCAGGGGGGCGAGGCGGCGGAGAATGCGGGTCTTCATGGTCATGACCTCTCGGTGGGGTTGAACGGGTTGGATGGGGACAGTTCCCTGTGGATGAGCGGACTTCGGCGGAGCTCCCCCCGGATTCTACTTATCCACAGGGAACTGTCCCCGTTTTTGTCAGGCCATCTTCCTCGCGAGGAAGCGCATGAGCGGCCCCACGAGGGGAAGCTGGGCGTAGAGCTCGCCCGCCGCGTCCCAGTAGTCGCGGTGGTAGTCCACCCTGCCGTCCGGCGCGAAGCGCACGAGGGACAGGCCGTGGATCTTCCTCGTCACCTCCGGCTTCCACGACTTCACCCGGAACGTGAAGTCCCACACGAGCACCGCGGCGTTTCCCTCGAGGATCGTCTGGCGGATCGCGAAGCGCGGCTCGTCCAGCGTCTCGTACATGTGGTCGAAGACGCGCCGGATCTCCTTCAGGCCCCGCACCTCGTTGAAGGGGTCCTTGAAATACGCCTCCGGGGCGTAGACGGTGTCGAGGATCGCCAGGCGCTCCGGCGTGATCCCCTCCCAGTAGGCCGTGAGGCCCTCCAGCGCTTCGCGGCTCATAGTCCCGTCGACTTCCGGATGGCGTTGAAGTACATCCCGTAGGGCAGCAGGCGCAGGAGCTTGAGCTTGCGGCTGAAGGCCTTCGGGAAGTGGATCTCGAACTCGCCCCGCCCGTAGCCCGCGAGCATCTCGGCCGCGGCTTCCTCGGGGGAGATGATGTGGGGCATCTCGAACTCGTTCTGCGCCGTGAGCGGCGTCTTCACGAAGCCCGGGTTCACCACGCTCACCGCGACACCGCGCGGCGCGAGGTCCAGGTACATCGTCTCGGCCATGTTGATCAGCGCCGCCTTCGTGGGTCCGTACACGAGGCTCTTGGGCAGGCCCCGGTAGCCCGCGACGCTCGACACCAGCGAGATCGCGCCGGATTTCGCGGCGAGCATGCGCGGCACCACGGCGGCGCACACGTTGAGGTAGCCCATCAGGTTGGTCTCGATCATCGTGCGCGCGACGGCGAGGTCGATGTCCATGGCGCGCATCGGCTTGTACTCGCCCGCCATCGCCACGACGAGGTCGATGCCGCCCCAGGCCGATTCGATCGCGGCCGCCGCTGCCTCGAGCGCCTTCGCGTCCGTGATGTCGAGCGGCAGCGCGAGCGCCCGGCCGGCCCCGCAGCGGGCGGCCATGGCTTCCAGCGGGTCCTTGCGCCGCGCCGAGAGCGCCACGCGCGCGCCCCGGGCCGCGAGGGCGTCCGCCAGCGCCGCGCCGATGCCGGTGGAGGCGCCCACGATCCAGCAGCGCCGGTCCTTCCAGTCGGTGATCGGGGGATTCAGGGCCATCGCGGCCTCAGCGCTTGCGGAAGAAGATCGTCACCTCGCCGAAGCGGATGCCGAACTTCGAGAAGGTGGTGCGGTTGGCGAGGGTCTTGTCGTCGAGCAGCCACATCCAGTCGTCCATGTCGAGGTGGATGGTGCCGCCGTCGTCGCGCTTCGCGTCGAGCACGTAGTTCCAGCGCAGCGTGTTGCCGGAGGCGACGCCCTTCGCTTCGCCCACGACGTCGGCCGCCGTTCCCGTGTAGCGGTCGCCGTCCTTGCGGATCGTCCACACGCGCGTCTCCTTCGTGCCGTCGGCGTAGGTGAAGCGCTCGTCGAGCGTGCCCACGTCGCCCGTCCAGGTGCAGGTCATCTCGACGAACATGCGCTTCGTGACCTTGCCGGAGCGGTCCTGGATCATGCCCCAGGCGTCGACCTTGCCGTTGAAGTATTCCTTCAGGTCGAGCTTCGGCTTCTCGGCGGCGTAGTCGGTCACCGTCACGCTCGCGCAGGAGGCGAGGAGGAGCGCGGCGAAGGCGAGGGCGAGCTTCTTCCACATGGTCAGGTCTCCTTCACGAGGTGGATGGGGAGTGATGCAAGCGCAATTCTTCGGAATGCCGATGAACGTCGGAGTGATGCAAGCGCAAATCTTCGAAATGCCGATGAACATCGGAGTGATGCAAGCGCAAATCTTCGAAATGCCGATGAACACCGGAGTGATGCAAGCGCAAATCTTCGGAACGCCGATGAACGCCGATACCACGCCGATGAACGCCGATGAATTCGGGTAGGAACGTGCCGGTTCGACGGTCAATTCGCGAGATCGATCTGCGCGTCGGTATGTACGGCCTTCGCCTGTCTGCCTGCGCGCCATTGACGCAACCCGGAGTGATCGCCGTGAAGAAATCGGCGTTTATCGGCGTGGTATCGGCGTTCATCGGCGTTCCCAAGATTTTCGCGCGCATCACTCCCTCCCCCCACCCGCGGCGAAGAAAGGCGAGAGCCACAGCGACAACCCCGCCAAAAGCTTGAGCGCGCAAGGCAGTAGCGCATACACCGCCGCCAGTGCGAAGAGCGCCTCCGGGGACGAGCCTGCCTTCGGCGCATAGCCGAGCGCCGCGAGCAGCGGCAGCGCCACCCCCGCCGCCACGGCGAGGTTGAGCTTCGTCGTGAGCGCCCAGAGGCCGAAGTACGCGCCTTCGTTCCGCCCCCGCCCCCGCCGCTCGTCCTCGTCGATCACGTCCGCGAGGATCGACGGCGGCAGCGCGAGGTCCGCCCCGAGCCCCAGGCCCGAGAGGATGCAGATCGCGAGATAGGCGCCCACCTGGCCCGCCTGCAGCTGGAAGGCCCAGACGAACGCGACGATCGAGACGGCCATCGCGGCGAGCCAGGCCTTGCCCTTGCCGACGCGCCGCGAGAGCCACACCCAGCCCGGCAGGCCCAGCGCGCCCGCGGCGAAGTACGACACGAGGAAGACGGCCGTGAGGTCGGGCCGGCGCACCACGTCCTCGATGAAGAAGAGCACGAGCGTCGCGGGAATGGAGGCCGCGATGCCGTTGAGCACGAACACGACAAGCAGCCGCCGGTAGAGCGGGTTGGCGAGCGGCACCGTGAAGGCCGTGACGACGCCCCCGCCCGGTGGCGGCGCCCGGCCGTGGGCCGGGGGCGAGGCGCGCACCGTGATCGCCATCGCCGCGAGCGCGAGGGGCCCGAAGACGAGGGCGAATGCCGCGAAGCCCGCCCGATCCCCAATCGACTGCTTGAGCACCTCCGGCAACGCCGCCGCGAGGAACACGCCCACCAGCGCGAAGCCTTCCCGCCAGGCCGTGACCCGCGTGCGCTCCGCGGGGTCGTCCGCGATCTCCGCGCCGTGGGCCTGGTAGCTCACGGTGACCATGGAAAACGCCGTGTAAACGACGACGAGGTTCGCCACGAGCCAGGCCGAGAGCATCCCCGACCCGCCCTCGGGCGGGTTGAAGAGCCCGGCCATGCCCAGCGCCATGAACGCCGTGCCCCACGCGACGAACGGCCAGCGTGTCCCGCCCGCCGCGCGCCGCCGGTCGCTCCACCAGCCGAGCAGCGGGTCCTGCACGGCGTCGAGGAGGCGCACCGCGAGCAGGATCGCGCCCACGCCGGCAAGAGAAAGCCCCAGCGTGTCGGCGTAGAACTTCGGCACATGCACGTAGATGGGCAGCGCCGCCATGGCGAGGGGCAGGCCCAGCGCCCCGTAGGCGGCGAGGCGGAACGCCGTCGCGCGCGCCGCGGCCATGGCCCCTAGTCCGGCCGGCCCAGCAGGCGCAGGCGAAGCTTCGGCTCGCTCGTCTTTTCGTCGAGCCAGATGCCGAAGAAGGCGCGGGCGAACTCCGGATCGGCCACGGCGCCCAGGGGCCGCTCGCCGGCGAAGAAGCGCGCCTCCTTGCCCGGCAGGTGCAGGCCCACGAGGCGGTCGCCCGGCTTGATGTCGGGAAAGAGCCGGTCCATTTCCGCCTGCCAGCGCGCGAGCTTGGCCGGGTCGGCGTAGCCCAGCCCCTTCATCTCCTGGATGCTGCGGGCGGAGATGTCGCGGCCCTTGAAGTTCATCGCGTAGCGCAGCTCGAGCGCGAAGGGACGGTCGAAGGCGAACGCGCCGCCCGCGGGCCACAGGGAGATGTCGTAGACGTGCAGGCCCAGGAAGCGCATGCGGGCCTCGCCCAGGCGCTGGAGCGCGGGCAGCTCCGCGAGCACCCCCGGCGGCAGGGGCGGGGGCGGAAGCTGCGCGAACACGGAGGCGCCCGCCGCGAGGGCGAGGGCCGCGAGCGCGCGGACGACGCGCCTCACGCGGGCCGCTCCATCTCCAGGTGGACCACGTCCGTGCGCTTGGCGTTGAAGCCCACCTCGCAGTAGTGCAGGTAGAAGCGCCACAGCGCGAGGAAGCGGTCATCGAAGCCCAGGGCCTTGACCTCCGCTTCCCGCGCGTCGAGCCTTTCGCGCCAGCGCCTGAGCGTCTCGGCGTAGTGCAGGCCGAAGCGGAACGGCTCGTGGACGGAAAGGCCCGCCGCCTTCGCCTCGCCGCTGAAGCGCTCGACCGACGCGAGCATGCCGCCCGGGAAGATGTACTCGCGGATGAAGTCGCTCGTGCGCCGGTACTTCTCGAAGGCGGACTCGTCGATGGTGATCGCCTGGATCATCGCCCGCCCGCCGGGCGCGAGCCGGTCGTGCACCTGGCGGAAGTAGGCGGGCCACCAGCGCTCACCCACCGCCTCGATCATCTCGACGGAGACGATGCGGTCGAAGCTTCCCTCGAGGTCGCGGTAGTCCTGGAAGCGCAGGTCCACCTTGTCCTCGAGGCCGGCGGCGCGGATCCTCGCCCGGGCGTACTCGAGCTGCGCCTTCGAGATCGTGATGCCCGTCCAGCGGCAGCCGCGGGTGCGAACGGCGTACTCGGCGAATCCGCCCCAGCCGCAGCCGATCTCGAGCACGTGGTGCGCGGGACCCACGCCGAGCGTCTCCAGCATCCGCTCGTACTTGGCCTCCTGCGAAGCTTCCAACGATCCGTCCAGGCCCTGGGTGAACAGGCCCGACGAGTAGGTCATCGTGCGGTCGAGCCACAGGCCGTAGAAATCGTTGCCCAGGTCGTAGTGGGCGTGGATGTTCTTGCGGGAACCGGCGCGCGTGTTGGGCCGCAGCCAGTGGGCCACGCGAAAGGCGAAGGCCACGAACGGATTGCCGTAGTAGACCTTCTGCAGCGCCTTCTCGTTCGCCTCGCACACGGCGAGGAAGGCCGTCATGTCCGTGGTGGCGATGAGGCCGTCGCGCCAGCATTCGGCCACGCCGATCTCCGCGGAGCGCAGCATCCGGCCCACGGCCTTCCAGTCGCGGATCTCGAGATCGCCGTGGGGACCGGGCACGGAACCCGTGAAGACGCGGCGCACGCCCTCGGGCGTGGTGACGGCGAGGCGCCCCACCTCGATCGCCGAGAGCAGGCGGAAGAGCGTGCGGGCGCCGAGCGTCGGCGTGGGCAGCGTGGCGATGTGTTCGGGGGAATTCACCGGGTCGTCTCCTGGAGCGGCGGCTCGGGCTTGGAAAAGAACGGCACGCGCTTGAGCCACAGCTTGAGCGCCTGCCAATGGATGCGGGCAAGGACGCCCGCGGTGAGGAACGGGAAGGCGAGGAAGACCCGGAGCGCGTGGCCCGCCGTGAGGGGCCGGGCCCGGCCGTCGATCGTGGTGACGAGCAGCTTGCCCTCGCGGTCGTGGTAGTCGATCTGCGCGTAGCGGAAGCCCGCGTCGCCCGCGAAGCGGAAGCGGTAGTGGCCCTCGACCTCGCAGAAGGGCGAGACGTGGAAGACCTTGGCGGCCTCGAGCCACTCGCGCCGCGCGATGGGCCGTCCGCCCGGGGCCGTGAGCAGGTAGTTGTGGCGCTCGCCGAAGGTGTTGGACACCTCGCACAGCACCGCGCGCAGGGCGCCCTCGCGGTCGTGGCAGTAGTAGATCGCGATGGGATTGAAGACGAGGCCCAGCACCCGGGGAAAGGCCTCCAGCACGATCTCGCCGTCGGCGGCGCGCACGCCCTCGGCGGCGAGCAGGGAACGCACCCAGGGCTCCAGGGGGCTGCCGTCGCGGGGGCCGTGGTCGCGGGCCTTCAGGCTGAGGAGGTTGGCGCGGTCCGTGGAGAAGATCCCGCGGCCGGCGCCTTCCCACGCCGACAGCGGCATGCGCACCGTGAAGACGGGATAGGCGAACGCATGGGCCACCGGCCGCGTCCTCGCATGGAAGACGCGGCCGACGAGCAGCTGCGGCTCGGCGCCTAGGCCGCCCACGGCACCGGCACGCCCAGCTGGCGCGCGACGTTGACCGCCGAGAGCAGGCCGTCCTCGTGGAATCCGTAGCGGGTCCACGCACCGGCGAAGAACGTGCGGCCCCGGCCCTGCAGCGAGGCCACGCGCCGCTTGGCCTCGTCGGATCCCTCGAGGAACACCGGGTGGTGGTAGTCGAAGGTGGCGAGCACCTTGTCCTCCCGGGGCGGGTCGATGGGATTCATCGTCACCATGACGGGCGAGGCGAACGGCAGCGGCTGCAGCCGGTTGAGCAGGTAGGTGAGGGAGACGGGGTCGTCCGACAGTTCCGGCCGGGGGGCGTGGAAGTTCCACGAGGCCCAGGCGGACCGGCGGCGGGGCAGCTGGCCTTCGTCGGTGTGCAGGACCGCGACGTTGGCCTGGTAGGGAATGGCCTTCAGGACGGCCCGCTCCTCGAGCGTGGGGTTCTCCAGCAGGGCGAGGGACTGGTCCGTGTGGGTGGCGAGCACCACCTGGTCGAAGCGCTCGGTGCCCGCGTCGGTGGCGATCTCCACCCGGTCCTCGTAGCGGCGCACCTGGCGCACGGGCTGCGCGATCCGGACGTCCTTCAGGTCCGCCGCCATCTTCTTCACGTACTCGCGCGCGCCGCCCTTCACCGTGCGCCACTGGGGCCGGTTGGAGACCGCGAGCAGCCCGTGGTTTCGGCAGAAGTGCAGGAACGTGGCGAGGGGAAAGCGGTTGATCTGGGTGGCCGGCGTGGACCAGATGCAGGCGGCCATCGGGATGAGGTAGAGCTCGCGCACCTCCTGGCCGAAGCCGCGCGCATCCAGGAATTCCCCCAGCGTGCCGGTGAGCGGCGCGCCGCTCTCGGCGAGGGCCACGGCCTCCCGGTTGAAGCGCAGCAGGTCCGAGAGCATGCGCAGGAATCGCGGATTCACCAGGTTGGTGCGCTGGGCGAAGACGGCGGCGAGGTTGGTGCCGGCCCACTCCAGCTTGCCGTCGCCGATGCGCACGGAAAAGGACATCTCCGACGGGGCGCTCGCGACGCCGAGCTTCGCGAAGAGCCCGAGCAGGTGCGGATAGGTGCGGTCGTTGTAGACGAGGAAGCCCGTGTCGACCGGGGCGGTCATCCCGTCCACCGTCGCGTCCACGGTGTTGGTATGGCCGCCCAGGTAGCGATTGGCCTCGAAGAGGACGACCTCGTGCCGCTGCGCGAGAAGCCACGCGCTCGCGAGACCCGAGATACCGGCACCGACGACTGCGATCCTGGACATGGGGCGAAAGATAGGGGCAAGGCGGGGGGGCCGTCCAATGGGACTTCGTCCCATAGGCATCCGGTTGCCCACACCCGCCGTAGGGTTGTCGGAAGCGTTACGCTCGCGGTTACAATCCGGATGCGGGCCGTTACCGGCGCGTCACGCCTTTTCCCCCATTCTAGCCGGGCCCACCCGGCAGCCGAGGATCCAACGACATGCTCTACCCCGATCTCTTCAGCAGCTTCGAGAAGGTCCGCTGGGACATGGCGCGCGACATTCCGTGGGACACCTTCGACGCCTCTCGCCTTTCGGACGAGCAGGCGCAGACCGTGAAGATGAACGCCATCACGGAATGGTCGGCCCTGCCGGCCACGGAGATGTTCCTGCGCGACAACCAGGACGACAGCGACTTCTCCGCCTTCATGTCCATCTGGTTCTACGAGGAACAGAAGCACGCCCTCGTGCTGATGGAATACCTGCGCCGCTTCCGGCCGGACCTGCTGCCCACGGAATCGGAACTGCACGCGGTCCGCTTCCCGTTCGACCCGGCGCCGGCCCTCGAGACGCTGATGCTGCACTTCTGCGGCGAGATCCGGCTGACCCAGTGGTATCGGCGCGCGGCCGACTGGCACACCGAGCCGGTCATCAAGCGCATCTACCAGACGCTCTCGGGCGACGAGGCGCGCCACGCCGGCGCCTACTTCCAGTACATGCGCCGCGCCATCGAGAAGGCCGGGGCCGAGGCGAAGATCGCCTTCGCCAAGATCGGCGTGCTGATGGCCTCCGCCGCGCGCACCGCGAAGCCCCTGCACCCGACCAACCTGCACGTGAACAAGTCGCTCTTCCCCCGCGACACCGTGCAGTCCAAGCTGCCGGACCCGGAATGGCTCGAGCGCTGGCTCGACACCCAGATCCAGTTCGACAAGGGCTGGGAAGGCAAGGTCGTCCAGACCGTCCTCGCCAAGCTCTCCACGCTCTACGAGCGCACCATCGACAGCGCCACGGACCTCAATCGGTACCGCAAGGAGCTGCTCGCCTCCCTCGAGCCCCGGCCCGCCTGAAAGACCTGGGGTCAGGTGCGATGTCGTACCTGTCCCCGCGGGGACAGGTACGACATCGCACCTGACCCCGAATGGTTGGCCCAGTAGAATGCGGGGATGGACATGCTCCCCTTCGAGGCGAAGGTCTGCGCGCCGGATGAATTCGCGGCGCGGGCCGCGGCGCTCTCCCGCCCCCTCGCCTTCACCAACGGCGTCTTCGACATCCTGCACCGCGGCCACGTGACCTACCTGGCCGAGGCGCGCGCGCTGGGCGCGAGCCTCGCCGTGGCGCTCAATTCCGACGCGTCCGTGAAGCGCCTGGGCAAGGGGGACGATCGCCCCATCAACCTCCTGGCCGACCGCATGGCCGTCGTGGCGGCCCTGGCCTGCGTGGATCTCGTCACCTGGTTCGACGAGGACACGCCGATCGCCCGCATCCTCGAAGCCCGGCCCGAGCGCCTCGTGAAGGGCGGCGACTGGGCCGTCGATCGCATCGTGGGCGCCGCGGATGTGAAAGGCTGGGGCGGCACGGTCCACTCCATCGCCTTCCGCCACGACCGCTCGACGACCCGACTGCTCGAACGCATCCGCCTCTGACCGCGCGGATCCGGGATTCGCCCGCCCGCACCGATCCCCCATGGCCGACACGCCGACCACCCCCGACCTCGCCCGACGGCTCGCCGCCATCGTGGGCCCCGCCGCCGTGATCGCCGACGACGCCGCCCGCGCGCCCCACGAGATCGACTGGCGGGGCCAGATCCGGGGCCGCGCCGCCCTCGTCGTGAAGCCCGGCAGCACGGACGAAGTCGCCCGCGTCGTCGCCCTCCTCGCCGCCGAAGGCATCGGCATCGTTCCCCAGGCCGGCAACACCAGCCTGTGCGGCGCCGCGATCCCGGACGGCAGCGGCACGCAGGTCGTGGTCAACGTCTCGCGCCTGAACCGCGTGCGGGCGCTGGACCTCGACAACGACACCCTCACCGTCGAGGCCGGCTGCATCCTCGCGGAAGTGCAGCGCGCGGCCGACGCGGCCGACCGCTTCTTCCCGCTGTCCCTCGGCGCGGAAGGCACGGCCGAGATCGGCGGCCTCATCGGCACCAACGCGGGCGGCACGCAGGTGCTTCGCTACGGCAACATGCGCGACCAGGTGCTGGGGCTGGAAGCGGTGCTGCCCGACGGCACCCTGTGGGAGGGCCTGCGGGGCCTTCGCAAGGACAACACGGGCTACGACCTGAAGCACCTGTTCATCGGCGCCGAGGGCACCCTCGGCATCGTGACGGCCGCGGTGCTCAAGCTCCATTCGAAGCCGCGCGCCATCGCGACGGCCTGGGTCGCGCTGCCCGGCCCGGCCGCGGGCATCGCGCTGCTTCGGCGGCTCCGGCGCGAGTGCGGCGAGCGTCTCACGGGCTTCGAGCTCATCCCCCGGATCAGCCTCGATCTCGTGTTCAGGCACCTCGCGGGCCATGCCGATCCGCTGCCCGCGCCCTCCCCTTGGTACGCCCTCGTCGAATGCTTCGACGGCACGCCCGGCCCGGCCCTGGAGGAAAGGCTGCAGGAAAGCCTCGCCGGCGCGATCGAGGCGGGCGAGGCCACCGACGCCGCCCTCGCCGCCTCGGAGGCACAGCGCCAGTCGCTGTGGGCGCTGCGGGAGGGCACCTCGGAAGCCCAGAAGCGCGAAGGCCCTTCGGTGAAGCACGACGTCTCCGTGCCGGTAAGCCGAATCGCGGAGCTGCTCACCGACGGCAGCGCCGCCCTCGAACGCGACTTTCCCGGCTCGCGCGTCGTGGCCTTCGGCCACGCGGGCGACGGCAACATCCACTGGAATCTCTTCCCGCCCCCCGGCGCCGATTTCCGCGCCTTCTCGAAGCTCGCCAACGCGCGCGCCTACGGCATCGTCCACGATCTCGGCGGCTCCATCAGCGCCGAGCACGGCATCGGCACCCTGAAGCGCGACCTGCTCCCGCTCTACCGCGGCGCCGTCGAGATCGGGATGCAGCGCGCCGTGAAGCGCGCCCTCGACCCCCGCGGCCTCATGAACCCCGGCAAGGTGATCCCGCCATGACCACGCCCACCAACGAGGACGCCCAGGCGTTCTTCGATCTCGCCAACGCCTTCGTCGGCCTCGCCAACGAGCAGGGCGAGGCCCACGGCCCCGCCCGCGTCTCCGCCGCGATCCTGTGGGCCGCCTCGCGCTACAACGCCTTCAGCTGGCTCACGAGCGCCGCGCCCGGCAAGCAATCGCCGGAGGAAGCCGTGGAAGTCTTCGTCGCCCAGTACCGCAAGATGCTCGCGGACAACCTGCGGCACATGGCCGAGCCGCCGGAGGCGCCGAAGGCCTAGTCGCGCATCAGGTTGCGCGCCGCCTTCACGAGGACCGGGTCCCGGATGACCGAGGTGTGCGTCGCGCCGTCGACCACGGCGAAGGCGGCCGGCAGGTCCCGCGCCATCAGCGACTTCACGTAGGCATCGGACAGCGCCGGCGGCGTCACGTCGTCGCGGCTGCCCACCAGCAGGTGGACGCGCGTGCCGGCCGGGATGCGATCGACCGCGTCGTGGGGCGAGAGGCTCCGCCACGCGTCGTACCGGCCCCTCGCCATCCGCCACGCCGGCACGTCGCAGGGGCACCCCAGGAGCAGCGCCGCGCGCGCGAGGCCCGGGTGGCGACCCAGGATCACCCCCGCGATGGCCGCGCCGCCCGAGTGGCCCACGAGGATCACGCGCCGGGGCTGGTGGCGGCGCTTCAGCGTCTCGATGGCCGCGGCCACCTCGTCGACGTTCCCGGTGTGGAAGTTGTCGGCGCGCTGGCCGATGTCGCCCGTCGAGACGGCCCCCTCGCCATCGGGATAGCCCGGCCGCAGGAGCGCCACCGCCACCGTGCCGCCGGGATCGCCGGCCGTGATCGCCGCGGCCGGCGCGAACATCGAGGTGGCCGGGCTGCCGTCGGAGTGATTGCCGTGCAGCAGCACGAACAGGTTGTATACCCCCGCCGGCCCGGCCTTGCCGAAGGTCCTCGCGACGAGGCACTCGTCGCGGCCGCGCACCCGCTCGGGACTGTCGCACGGATCCTTCGCCGCTTCCGCCGCGCGGCCCGGCAGCGAGAGCGCCGCGGCCAACGCAGCATAGGCCAGGACGCTAGGCCACCGCATCGATGGGCGTTCCATCGGTCCGCGCCGGATCGGTGAACGACGGAACGGCCGCTCCCCGGGCGAAGCGCAGCGCGAGGGCCACCGGTCCTTCGCCCCGTCTCGACAGCCGGTCCGCCACGCGGCGCGCCGTCTCGCCCGTCGCCTCGCCCTCGGGACAGGCGAGCAGGATCGACTGGCCGCCGAGGCGCACCGTCGCGACGCGAAGCCCCACCGAGGCGACCGTGCACGAAAGCTCGTCCACCGTGCCGTCGTCACCCACCAGCGCGCGCCAGCGGCCCATGGAAGTCGCGAGGTCGCCCACCGCCACCGTCACGGACGCGATGCCGGTCGCGCCATTGGCATGGACACGGACCTCGCCCTCGGGAACGCGCAGCGGGCGCGGCGTCACATCGCCGCACAGGAACGGGAGATCGAATGTGCGCTGCCGGCCCGTGCGCCACTTCACCTCGACGCCGTCGGGCCGCAATCGCCCGCCGTCCACGGGGCCGTCCAGCTCCAGGCCCCGTGCGCGCGCCCGTTCGATGGCCGCGCCCGTCTCGTCCGGCAGCAGCGCGAGGTCCATCGGCCCGTCGCCGTGCTTCGCGTGCTCCACGCACCAGCGCTCCGCCGGATTGAAGGCGGTCCACGCGATGAGCTCGAGGTAGCTGCCGTCCGCGAAGACGACGAGCGCGTTGTGCGACGTGCGGCCCGGATGGCGGCCGCCGGGATGCACCGTGAAGCCGAGCGCCCGCCACCGCGCCGTCGCCGCGGCGAGATCCGCGACGGCGATGACGAGGTGGTCGATGGACAGCAAGGGCGCCTACCGCCTCACTCTTCCATCTTGAGGCCGGTGCGCTTCACGAAGGCGCTCCAGCGCTCGAACTGGTCGCGCGCGTACTTGTCGAGCGCGGGACCGTCGGAGGCGATGACCTCGAAGCCCGCGTCCGTGAGCTTCTGCGTGACCTCGGGATGGCGCAGGCCGCCCTGGAAATCCTCCGTGAGGCGCTTGACCACCGGCGCGGGCGTGGCCGATGGCGCGAAGATGCCGATCCACGAATAGGCCTCGAAGCCCGGGAAGCCCGCCTCGGCCACCGTGGGCACGTCGGGCAGGTCCGCGAGGCGCTTCGTGCCCGTCACCGCCAGGGGCTTGATCTTGCCCGCGCCGATGTTGCCCTTGAGCGCCGCGTAGGACAGGAGCGTGAAGCTCACCGTGTTGCCGAGCACCGCCTGCACCGCCGGGCCGCCGCCGCCGTAGGGCACGTGCAGGATGTCCACGCCCGACTGGCGCTTCAGGTCCTCGGCCACCAGGTGGTTCATCGAGCCCAGGCCCGTGGAGGCGTAGCTGAACTTGCCCGGGGCCTGCTTCGCGGCCTCGAGGAATTCCTTGAGGGTCTTTCCCGGCACCGAGGGATGCGCGCCGATCACCAGCGGGAAGCGCACCGCGAGCGAGACGCCGACGAAGTCCTTGAAGGTGTCGTAGGGCAGGTTCTTCTTGGCGATGGGGTTGATCGCGTGGGTGTCGAAGCAGACCAGCACCGTGTTGCCGTCCGGCGCGGCCTTCGCGACGAACTGCGTGCCCACCTGGCTCGCGGCGCCGGGCTTGTTTTCCACCACCACGGGACGGCCCGCCTTCTCGGCGAGGCGCGGCTGCAGGATGCGGGCGGTGATGTCGGTGCTGCCGCCCGGCGGGAAGGTGACGATGAGGCGCAGGGAGTTGTCCCCCTGGGCCAGGGCGGCGGGCGTGAAGGCGGCGGCGACGGCGGCGGCGCCGGCCTTGAGGATATCGCGTCGGGTGAAGGCGTCGTTCATGGATCTCTCCTGGGGTCGTTTCAAAGAAGGGCGCGGGCGTTCAGCCCATCCACTGGCTCACGGGTACGGCCGTGTCCTGGAGCTGCTGCGAAATCACGTCGACGAGCGCGGGCCCGTCGTGGGCAAGAGCGGCCGCGATGGCGGCATCGACGCCGGCCGGGTCCTCGACGCGCCAGGCCTTCACGCCGAAGGCCTCGGCGACGCGCGCGTGGTCCGTGCGGTCGAAGTCCACGGAGAAGTAGCGCTCGTCGTAGCCGGTCTTCTGGCTCGCCTTGATCCAGCCGTAGACCGTGTTGGAGAACACGATCATCTTGAGGGGCACGCGCCGGCGCACGATCGTCTCGAGCTCGCCGCAGGTGAAGTTGAAGCTGCCGTCGCCCATGGCCGCGACCACCGTCGCGTCGGGCCGGCCGAACCACGCGCCCACGCCCGCGCTCATCGCGAAGCCCAGCGCCCCGTGGGCGCGATTGGTGATGAAGTGGCGGCCGGCCTTCGGCTGGTCGAAGAAGGCGGAGAAGTACGGGCAGGGCGTGCCCGGATCGGCCACGACAATGCCGCCGGCCGGCAGGTGGCGATTGACCGCGTCCACGACGCGTTCGGGCTTGATGGGGCGCTCCTGCGAGGACGCGAGCACGCGGAAATCCGCCCACTTGCGCTCCCGCGCGGCCGTGGCGATCCCGCGACCGCTGCGGCCCGCCCTCGCCCGGCCGCCGAGCCGGTCGCGCACGGCCGCGAGCAGGTCCGCGAGGCCGAGCTTCGCGTCGCCCACGAGCGCGACGTCCGTTCGGTAGTTGGTGGCGATGGTGCCACCGTCCACGTCGAGGTGCAGGATCGGCACGTCGCGGCCCGGGTGCTTCCAGTGCTCCGTGGTGGTGGAGCCCGCGCGGGCGCCCACGAAGAACACGAGATCGGCCTGCGTCACCACCTCGCGCGTGGCGGGCACGCCGCCGTTGGTGCCGACCACGCCCGCGTTGAGGGGATGGGAATCGGCGAGCGTGCCCTTGCCGCTCACGGTGGTGCACACCGCGGCGTCCAGCAGCATCGCGAGGGCTTCCAGTTCCGCGCACGCACCCGCGAGGATGACGCCGCCGCCGCACACGATGACGGGGGACTTGGCCGCGACGAGCGCCGCGGCAGCCTTGTCCACCTCCGCCGCGTCCGGCCGCGAGCGCTGCGCCGGGAAGCGATCGTGCCCCGGCTGCGCCCAGGATTCCGCGGGGTCGAGGGGCTGCTTCATCAGGTCGTAGGGCATGCAGATGTGCGCCGCGCCGGGGCGCCCGGTCGTCATCGCCCGGAAGGCCCCGCGCACCGCGAGCGGGATCTGGTCCACGCGGTCGACGGTGGTGTTCCACTTGGTGAGGGGGCGGTAGAGCGACTGCTGGTCCAGTTCCGTCAGCGGGAACTTGCCACGGGCGCCGACCGAGACGTCCGACGTGATGCCCAGCACGGCGATGGACGATTCGTTCGCCTCCACCAGGCCCGGCAGCAGGTAGGTGGCCCCGCCGCCGCTCGGGCCCTCGCACACGCCGGGCTTGCCCGTCACGCGCGCGTAGGCGTCCGCCATGTACGCGGCGCTGCGCTCGTCGCGGGTGAGGATGTGGTCGATGCCGTGGTCCAGGCGCGCGAGGGCGTCGTAGAAGGGCAGGCTCGTGTCGCCGCACAGGCCGAAGATGTGCGTGACGCCATTGGCCTGGAGCATGCGGACGAGCGCGTCGGCGCCGTTGGGGGTCGTCATTTCCGGGGGAGGGAACGGGAAGGAAGTCCAGCCGCCATTCTAGCGGCACCAAAGTCCCATGCTTCGCAAATCGGAGCGTCCGGCCGGCCCGGGCGTGGCTAGAATCGGGACATGGCGAGAACCATCGAATGGGCGGAGCTCGAGCCGCGCGTGGCGCAGGTGGAGGCGGGACTCGCCTCGATCACCGACGACGCCCAGGCGCAGGCGAGCGAGTGCCTCGCCTCGATGATCCGGGCGGTCGCCCCCGAATCGCGCCCCTCCATCCGCGCCCTCGCCGTGCGCGGCAGCCTCGCCCTCGCCCGGCAGCTTCACCGGGTCGGCGCGCGCACGGCTTCCCGGGACGTCCTGCGCGACAGCCTCGCCATCGCCGGCGATCTCGATCCGACCACGCGCATCGAGCTGCTGCTGCAACTGGCCGAGATGGAGGTCTTCTCGCTCGACCTGGGAAGCGGTCTCGCCCGCATCCACGAGGCGCTCGCCATCGCCCGCGTCTTCGAACACCCCACGGACGAGGCTCGCGCCTGCAGCCTCCTGGGCGGCCTGCTCAAGGACATCGGCCTGCACGCCGCGGCCGACCGGCATTTCACGCGGGCCCTCGCCCTTCTCGCGATCCGCGACGACCCCCGCCTTCGCGGCAATGTCTGGGCCATGCGCTACCCGACGGGCTTTCGCCTCGCCGAGTGCGGCGAGGCGATGGCCGACGAGGCGTACCGGGAGTCGCTCGCCTGCGCGGCCGCCTGCGCGCCGCGCTTCCGCGATTCGATGACGGCCACCGCGCACCTGAACCGGGCGTCCACCCACCTGCAACTCGGACGCGTCGCACAGGTCCTCGAGGCCGCCGACAGGGCGGCCGCCTGCACCAACGTCGGCACCAACGTGAAGTGGCTGGTGGATTTCTTCCGGGCCGCGGCGGCGGTGCGCGGGCAAGGTCCCGGCGGGACCGACGAGATCGTCGAGGCGCTGTTCCGCGCACCCCGGGCCCCATCGGCCATCTTCGCCGCCGAAACGCGCGCGATTCTCGCGGGCATGTACACGGCCATGGGCGATCCGGTTCGTGCGGCGACCTGTCTTGCCGCCCAGTCGGCCGCCCGCACGGAGGCGCTGTGGTCGTTGCTCCAGGCCGAACAGGTCGGCGCGGCGTCCAAGGACGCGACCTTGGCGCTCGTCGACCGACTGGCCGTCCTGGCGGGATTGCGCGAGGACGATTCCGGCCGCCATGGCCTGCGTTCGGCGCGGCTCGCGCTGTGCCTTGCCCGGCGCATCGGCATGGAATCGTCTCGCCTCGCCGCGCTCGAGCAGGCGGCGCGCCTTCACGACATCGGCAAGTTCCTGGTGCCCGACGCCATCGTGCTCAAGGCCGATCGCCTGGACGACCTGGAACGCCCCCTCATGCAGGACCACGCGACCCTCGGCGCCGCGATCCTGGCCCGGGGCGGCAGCGCGCTTCCCGACGCATCCACCTGCGAGACGGTCGCGCGCCACCACCACGAGCGGTGGGACGGCACCGGCTACCCGGACCGGCTGGCCGGCGAGGCGATCCCGCTGGAGGCGCGCATCGTCGCGATCGCCGATGTCTATGACGCGCTCACCCGGCCCCGCGCGTGGCGGCCCGCCTGGACCCGCGAGGAGGCGCGGCGACACGTGGTGCAAGGGCGGGGCACGGCGTTCGATCCGGCGCTGGTGGATGCCTTCCTCGGCCTGCTCGACGACGCCGGTGCCGATTGGCAGTCGTTCGAGGCGCAGATCGAGGCGATCGACGGCGATACGCCCTTGGGCGCCTCTCTCGCGCAGATCGACCGGGCGCTGGGTCTCGAGGCCTGATCGCCGGGCACCGGCCGGCGGGTCAGGCCCCCTTCGCGCCGCCCGCCGGCACTTCCTTCCACCGCGCGGCCTGGAGCCGCACCACGTCCGCGAGGCTGCCGGATTCCGCGAGCCGCTCCCGCAGCCAGCCGGCATCCGTCGCCCCGCCGCCCGCGCGCAGCGCGAGCGCCTGCAGCGCCGCCGACGACCCGAGGGCATCGCCGTGGGGGGCCAGCGCGTCGATCGTCCGCAGCACGTCGTCGCGAAGGCGCATGTGCCCCCCCGCGGCCGCATCGGCGAGCTGCGCCTCGAAGCCGAAGCGGCAGGCCTGGAAGCGGTTGTAGCCGTACACGAGGTAATCGCGTTCCGGCGACGGGGGCACGGGGTCGGAGAGGATCCGCGCGGCGAGGGCCTGGATGTACGCCGCGATGCGCGCGGCCTCCAGCACGGTGAGCGGCGTGTCGGTGATGCGCACCTCGACCGTGCCGTACTCCGGCTTCGGGCGGATGTCCCAGTAGAAATCCTTCATCCCCGAGACGATGCCGTAGCCGGCCATCGCGTCGAAGTAGCGGTTGAAATCGGCCCAGGCGAGCACCGGCGGCGCGTGTCCGGCGAGCGGAAAGGCCGACACCGCGTGCAGGCGCGCGCTTTCGAATGCGGTGTCCTCGCCCTGGCTGAAGGGCGAGGAGGCCGCGAGCGCGATGAAGTGCGGGATGTAGCGCGCGAGGCCGTGCGTGAGGCGCAGGGCTTCGTCGCCGTCGGCCACGCCGATGTGCACGTGCTGGCCGAACACCGTGAACTGCTTGGCGAGGTAGCCG
>ERZ761602.1565-NODE-1565-length-40848-cov-6.763709_pt1 | contig 40848 bp, 27 predicted proteins | sample MGYA00512165_ERZ761602 | MGnify/ENA primary metagenome ERZ761602 (study PRJEB28899, sample SAMN02445085) | bioreactor sludge metagenome | biome: EBPR sludge; isolation source: Thorneside wastewater treatment plant | place: Australia: Brisbane, Thorneside...
CTGCCCGGGACGGCGAGCCAGGCGTTCCGCCGACCGGGGGCGGCAGGGTGGGAGGACGCAAAGCGGCCGGGGCCCCACCCTGGGGATTGGCCTCCGGGCCGGGCGGCGGAGCGCATCGGTACCCCAATTCAACCGCCCAGCGATACCAAAAGAGCTTGCAAACGCTCGCCGGATAGAAAGCAACCTCTGACCGATGGCCGAACCACTCACCCGCTCGGCACAGGCAGATCCCGACCCGCTCTAGGTCCCCACCGGCTCGGAGCACGGCACCGACGAGGTCCATCAGCGCCCAGCCGTGGCTTTCAGATGGTCGAGCGCCTGGCGAACGCTCCAGCCATTGCTGGCCAAGACTTGCCGAGCCTCGTCTTCTGTGGCGGTGGTCAGATCCCGAACGATCCGGACGCATCGCTCCTTCAGCTTGTGGTTCTTGGCCTTGACGTCAACCATCAGATTCTCGATGACCTTTCCGCTCAGGACCATCGCGGCGGTCGAGATCCGGTTGAGCGCGAGCTTTTGCGCTGTTCCTGCCTTGAGACGGGTACTCCCGGTGAGCACTTCAGGGCCTGTCTCGAGCAGAACGCCCAAGTCCGCCTCGCTGAGCAACGGAGAGTGGGGGTTGTTGGCGATCCCGCAGGTCCAGATCCCTTTTTGCTTTGCGTGTCGAATCGCTCCAAGCACATAGGGGGTTCTCCCCGAGGCCGCTAGTCCGATCACGACATCCCCGCGTGCGGCGGCGGCTTCGTTCAGATCCTGGATGGCCGCGACTTCGCTGTCCTCCGCGTCCTCAATGGCCTGACTCTGCGCCTGGGCCCCTCCGGCATGCAGGGCGATGAACCGATCGGCTTCGATGCCAAAAGTGGGGGGCATCTCGGCTGCATCCATCGTGGCAATTCTTCCGCTTGTTCCCGCCCCGACATAAATCACCCGGTGTCCCCCACGGAAAGCCTCGGCGGCTTTTTCTGCCGCTTGAGCAAGCCCACCCTCCGCGGCCTGGAGCGCCCGAATCACGGTCTGCTCCTCTTCATTCATCAAGCGGACGATCTCTTGGGCCGACATCTTGTCGAGGCCAAACGAGCGGGGATTACGGGCTTCGGTACTCAATTCATTAGCTCCTTTGCTAGTAGAACGGCGCCCTCTACGGGGGCAGTTTTGATGACAGTGACAGACAAGCGGTCCGGGGAAACTTCGTGTAGTGCTTCTATGAACATCGGCAAGATTTGGTCAGAAATGCTCCAGAGTCCACCGGTGACGGCTAGCGGGGCATCGTTGCCCTCAACTTTCCAACGGTCGAGATATCGGGATACGTTCCGCGCGAGAGAAAAAAGCGTTTCTCGGATCACAGAAGTGGCCTCTGAGTGGCCGGAATCCAGCGAGTGGCCGAGCGCGGGTCCGAGTCGGGCGAGTTGGCCGGCGGGACTCTCGGATCGATAGATCGAGGGGATGATCGCCCCGAGGTCCGCCGTACCATAAACCTCGGCAAGAATCGGGCCAAGTGACCCGGCTCCCTGATCATAAGCCCTCACCGCTCGGCGGCCGAGGTCCATCACCGATCCCTCGTCACCGATCAGGGCTCCATTGGCGTAGCTCTTGAGCAATTTAGACTCTTGGATGGTAAAGAGCAACGTTCCAGTCCCGGCGATGAGGTAGGCGCACGCTTCGGGAACCAGCGGAACGAGCGCTCGATAGTCGGGATACACGGCGATCCGAACCTCGCCAAACCGATCGTGGAGGAGCCGTGCGACGCCGTCGGCGTCTTCTTCGGTGAGGATCCCGGCCATGCACACGGCCACGGCATCGGGAGTCGGGCAGCCCTCAAGGGCTTCGGCAAGGTGTCGCTGTAGGGTTGCGCGGTCGGTGGTCGCCCAATTGGCGGCCCCACTCTGACCTTGATATTGGGGTTGTCCAGACCCATCCACGCCCAGGGCGCGAGACGAAGTCCCACCACAATCAAGACCCAAGAACAGCATCCGGCCCCAACAAGATACCCGCGATCCGATACACTTGGACGGCGATGCAACGCTACACCGGGCAATCCCTCGAACGCATCCAGTCTGCGGCTCTGATCGCCAATGACGCCATCGGAAACTTCGTCCTGAGTACGGTGGTTTTGCAGAAGCTCCGCGAGGCGGCCCCCGAGGCCACCATCACCCTTTTCTGCGGATCTCGAGCCGCCGAACTCAGCCACGCCAGCCACCTCACCGATGCCGTCGTGGACTTTCACGGAATGGACCCCCGGCAGGCCCGGAGCTTGCCCGAATTGGCCGGGTTCGACTTTGTGATGAACCTCGAGAGCACCACCGCGAGCAAATATCTGGCCGGGATGTTGCCCGCCGAAGAGGGGTATGTCTGTGGCCCCTGCGTCGCCCCCGATCACCGGGGGGATTGGGACTTCCCCGCCGACCCTCAGGGCGATCTCTGGCGCGATACCGGCTGGATTTCGGCCGACCTGACCCAGCGTTTCCCGTTTCTCACCACGGGGTTCATCGGGGAGATCTTCTGCCGTCTCGCCTACTTCCAGGGACCGGTCCCGCGGTATGCAGTCCCGACCGAACCGAGCAACCTGAACCCGCCGGACGTGATCTTCTCGACCAGCGCCAGCCTGCCTAACAAGCTCTGGCAGCACCGTCACTGGCTGGACGTCGCCCAGCGACTGACCTCGGCGGGAAAGACCGCGGCCCTAGTCGGCGCCGCCCCCAAGGCCAATGCCCAGTTTTGGCGCGGCGCCGAGCTCGACGAGCAACTGATCGCCTCGGGCCATGTTCAGGATCTCCGCGGGAAACTCAGCCTCCCTCAGGTCGCCGACCTGCTGGGCCAAAGCACGGTCCTGACTCTCGACAACGGCATCATGCACCTGGCCGTGGCCGGTGGACGACCGGTGATCGGCCTCTTCCGTGAGGGGATCCACCGGCTTTGGGCGCCTCCTTATGACAATTTGCACCCGATCGTGGCCGAACCCAAGGCCAGCGTCGAGACCATAGAGATCGAGCGAGTTTGGAAAACGCTCGAAATGGTGCTAGAGTAGGAGCATGGTCGGTCTCTTGCCTCTTTTGGCCCTCCTGGGTCAGCAGATGAATCCGCTCGACAACCTCCCCGCTCCGGCAGTGCAGCTTCCGGGTCGCAACAACGTCGCTTGGGTCGGGTCGCCACACTTCAACGTTCGTCCCCCCGTCACCAAGATCGACACTATCGTCTTGCACCACACCGCAAGCAGCAATATCGAGGGAGTGATCAAGTGGTTCAACATGCCCGAGAGCCAGGTCAGCGCCCACTACACGGTCGGGAAAGATGGCAGCATCGTCCAACACGTCAGCACTTACAACCGCGCTTGGCACGCTGGCCGATCGGTCGATAAACGCGGGATCGAGAACGTCAACAACTACAGCGTCGGCATCGAGATCGTGAACAAGGGCGACGGAAGCGAGCCCTACCCACCCGAGCAGGTCGAGGCCGTCTTCCGACTCTGCCGGACCCTGATGCGCTATCGGCACAAGGAGGTCGTCCAGATCGTCAGCCACGAGTTCATTGCCGTCCCACCAGGCCGCAAGAATGACCCAATCAACTACCCCTGGGAATCGCTGGACCCGCTGATCGAAGAGTTCAAAGTGACTCTGAGCATCGGGCAAAACCCAGCCATGAAGTCCGGTCAGTAATCGACCGGGCGCAGATAGAATTCGCCGATGGCCGTATCACTCAGCATTGCGACGGTCGGCCCTCGGCGCTTCCAGTGGGTGCCCTCCACCCGCTTGAAGACCAAGGCCACCTCACCCGCGTCGAACCCCATCTCGACCAGCTTCTCTTGGCTATATCCCTGGGTGAGGAAGGCCAGGATCCGGTCGGCCTTGAGATACGTGATTCCAAAATCGCCCTCGTCGGTTTGGCCTTTCACGAGGTCGGCGGTGGCAGGCTTGTCGATGATCACTTCGGGCACGCGAAGGTAGCGAGCCAACTCCCAGACCTGAGTCTTGTAGAGATCGCCCAGCGGGTTGATCGGCGGAGCGTCGTCGGCGTGCCAGGTGTAATAGCCAAAGAGCCGCTCGGTCTTGTTGCCTGTTCCAATCGGGAGCCCGCCAAGCTTGGCCGATTGATCAAAAAGGATATTGATCCGGCACCGGGCGCAGACATTGCCGATTCGGGTCGGGCTGGGGGGATGTTCTTCTTGATCCAGATATCCATCCACCATCGGGGTGATGTCGATGGTCCGGGCCGGGATCCCGAGTTGGTCGATCACGAGTTGGGCGTGGTCGAGACTCTCGCTGGAGCTGATCTTGTAGGGCATCCGGAAGACGTGGACGTTTTCGGCCCCGAACGCCCGGACGGCAAGGGCGGTGCTGACGGCCGAATCGACTCCGCCGCTCAGCCCAAGGATCGCCTTGGTGATTCTGCGCCGGTGGGTGCACTCATAGCGGAGGAACTGCACCAGCCACTCGGCCACGGCGGCGGCATCGATCTGGAGCAGATCGGGAACCCGCCTCTCGGCGCGAAGAATCGGAATCGCAGGCATTGCTGATCTATTCTACGCAGACGGCGGCGGGAAGCAGACGGCCCAGCCTCCAGGGTCAGTTCGAGAAAGTCGTACGAGGGTCCAAGGTCCCAGGTATGAACCCTTTCTGGGCGGGAGGGAGTATCCAGTATCAAGATGGAAAAAATCCTCAAGGTCGTGCTCTTTGTGGCCGCTGTCATCATCGGGGTGCGTCTGGCGCTTTGGGTCTTCGGCCTCGTCTTTGGCCTCGCGATCAAGCTGGGCATGCTCGCCCTCGTCGCGGGCGGCGTTTACTTGGTTTACAAAAAGCTCACCGGTGGGTCGGGCCGCTCGATCAGCGGATATCGAAGAACCTTGCCGTAACCGGCAGATTTTCGGGGCAAAATAGGGCGTGATCTCCGCGCTCTGTTTTGCCCTTTTGCTCCAAACCCCGATCCCCCGCGACCCCTACGGCGTCCCCAGCATCCGGGCCCAAAGCTGGGAGGGCGTCTTCGAAGAGTTCGGCTACGCGGTGGCCGAAGACCGGCTGTGGCAGATGGAGATGAGCCGGCGCGTGGCTCTGGGCACCAGCGCCGAGCTTCTTGGACCAAGCGCGATCAAGGCCGACCAAGATGCCCGCCGCACTAGCCCGACCTCTGAGGAACTGACGGCCCAATTCATGGCCCTGCAGCCGCGGACCAAGGTGGCCTGGCAGAGCTACGCCGACGGCGTGAATCGGCAGATCGCGGCCCGGAAAGCCGCAGGCACGCTTCCGCCCGGATATGAGGGCAAGGATCCCCGTCCCTGGACCGTCACCGATAGCGCCGCGATCGCCGTCATGATGGCCCGACGATTCGGATCGACCGGGGGCTTGGAACTCACCCATCTGGCCGCGATGGGATACTTGCAGGGCCAGAAGGCAAAGGATCGAGTCTGGGATGTGGTGGACGATCTGGCCTGGCAAAACGAACCCGATTCCCCGACTACCCTGCCCGTCGCGGACGAAAGCAAGGTCTCCGCGCTTCTCTTTCCCAAGTTCACCCGGACTGATTCGGAGCGGCATCTGGCGAGTCTCCCCCGGTTGGGCCTGCTCGAACTCATGCCCGCGCTCCAGCTTGCTCAGGGCGAGAGCCAAGCCGCGCTGGCGATGCAGGTAGGGGCGCCGGCCAAGCTCGGCAGTTACGCGATCGCGGTCGGAGCCGAGCGGAGTGCCACCGGGACCCCAATCCTCCTTAGCGGCCCTCAGATGGGGCATCCGAGTCCAGCCGTGATTCATGAGGTCGTCATCGACTCTCCGGCCCTGCAGGTGGCGGGCATCAACGTCCCTGGGGTTCCCGTGGTGGTGATCGGCTCGACCCCCCATATCGCTTGGGGACTGACGACCGGGGTTGCCGATGTCAGCGATGTGGTGTGGTTCCCGACTGACGGAGAGAGCCAATACCAAGATGGCTCCACCTGGAAGCCGATCCAGACTCTGAATGAAACGATCAACGTGAAAGGGGCCGACCCCACTCCGGTCACTCGCCAGCGGGCTGCCGGTCTCCCGGTGATGCTCCACAGCAAGGGCAACAAGGCTCTCTTTGCCATGCGCCGCGCTTGCGATGGACGCGAGCTTGACTCTTGGCAGCACGTCTATGACCTTTACGAGGCCAAAACGGCCCAAGAGCTCCTGGCTGGGGCGGCAAAGATCAGCCTGAATTTCAATCTCTTCTTCGCGACTCGCAAAGAGATCGGCTGGGCCTACTGCGGACTCTGGCCGGTGAGGCAAGACGGGTGGGACCCCAGGCTCCCGATCCCCGGCGGCCCCGAGGGCGCTTGGCGGCGGCTTACGCCGATGGCCGAATCCCTAAAGATCGTGAACCCTACCGGGGGACTCCTGGTGAACTGGAATAACAAACCGGTGCGAGCCTTTGAGAACCTGGATACGCCGTTTTGGGGGTCGCCCCACCGGGTCGAAGTCCTGGCCGCGCAGCTCCCGGCCGGTCGTCTGAGCCCGACCCATCTGGAAGAAGCGGTTCGGATGGCGGCCATGGTCGATAAGGAGAGCCTCGTCAAGTTCTTGCCCATCGCCCGCCGACTCGCGGCGGAGGTTCCGGGGGCCGAGGAGCTGGCCTACTTTGATGGTCGCATGGTCGAGGGATCGGTGGGGGCTTGGCTATACGACCGGGCTCTGGAAACTCTCAAGCAAGCACTCTTCATCGACGACATCGGAAACTTCATCAATCCCACCTTGTTCAATACTGCCATCCAGGGTTCGGTCCTCTGGCGCGCGTACCAGGGCCGCTCTCGATTCCCTTACCTCGGCGGGGCGAATGCCGACGACCTGTTCCGCGAGGCAATCCAAAAGGCAGTGGAGACGTTGGGGACTAATGAGCAAGCCCGGCTCCTTGGTTACCGGGCCCCCGAGATGCGCTATCCCGACCAGATGCCGGTTCCCTACTCCAACCGAGCAAGTTCGATCCAAGTCTTCGAGATGAGAGAAGACATCCGCGTGCGCTCGGTCCTGCCCCCGGGTCAAGCGGAGAGTGGGGCCCAGCAGTGGAATCAGCTGCCGCTCGCCCACGGCTGGCGCCTGAAGCCCCTTAAAGTCTGGCGGGGCCCCTAGTCTCGGCGAGGGAGTCAGCCCGGCCTCCTGCCGGGCTGGCGAGGTCACTCCGCCCCAGAGACGTCGAAGTTGTTACTGAGAACGATGTAGTCGAAAATCGTGACCGAATCGTCTCCGTCGAGGTCAGCGCCGGGGATGTAACCCGCGTCGCCGTTATTCAGGTCGAAGCTTGACGAGAGATCGATGTAATCGAAGATCGTGACCGAGTTATCTCCATCGACATCGCCATTGATTACGCTCGGCGAGAACTGCGCTCCCCACTGGTTGATCGTGGCCGAGACGGAGGCGGCCAGCCAGTGGCTCGGCTTGAGCCAGATCTTCAAGTTCCCCCTTTGAGTCGTGACGAACGAGTACCGACCCGTGCTGTCGAGGGTCGTAGTGCCCGACTGGACCACGGTGCCGCCACTGTTCCGAAGCTCGTAGGCCATCGATACGGTCGCGGGATCTCCATTGAAATCCTGGAGGCTAACCGTCCCTCTCACGAGAGTTGGGAAGTTCGTGTTATAGAGAAGCCGGAAGTTCGAGCTCAGCGTCCCGCCGAAGTTGTCGATGTCGGTTCCTACCGAGTTGCCCCGGGTGAACCGGACCAACCGGGTCCCCCCGGTCGCGAGCAAAGATCCATCGGCCAACTCGGTGCAGCCCCTCGTTCCGTCGATGCTATAGCGACGGACGAAGACGCCATCGGCCGAGAACTCGTGGAGTCCACTGGTGATCCCAATGGCCGGAGACATGCTGAAGACCGAGACGAGCACGTTTCCGTCGGCGAGCTCGTGCATCTGCTGGGTGAAGGGGTAGTTCGAAACCCATGGTCCGAGGGGCACACCCGAGGCGCTGAAGCGCTCGATCACCGGGGACTCGTTGGTGGTTCGACTCGAACTGACGAGAACATCCCCGCCGCGCCGGAAGAGCACGTACCACGGCTTGACCACGCTGGCGAAGACTCCAGCAAACACTCCCGAAGCGGTGTACTTTTCGATCTGATTCGTCGATCCATTTGCGACGTAATACAGGCCATCCGGCCCTCGGGTGATCCCGCGGATGTTGTCGATCGTGGTGGGCCAGCTGCCGAGATAGACCCCTGCCTCGGAATATTGGTGGACGGTATCAGCCAACTGGTCGGAGATCAAAAAGGTCCCGTCGGGCGCTTCGGCAATCACCTGCGGAGTCTGAAAGCTCGCCTCTCCCGGTCCTATCGAGTTGCCGAGGAAATTCATCTGCTGGTCGAACCGAGCCGCGCGGGCGCCCTGGGGGTTGAAGGGACTTTGATTAATGCTGTCCAGCACAAAAACGCCTTCGGGGATTGCGAAGCTCGAAGCAGCCCCAAGGGCAAAGAGAAAACCAAGTGTAGACCGGTGCAAGTTCATGGGTAGAGCAAAAGGATACGCGAGAAATCCCGCAAAACGTACCGGCATTTCCATACGATTGTTAAGAATCGTGCAATCGGTCGTCGAATTTTGGCTTTTCGCGTGTATCCTATATCCAATCAATTTTCTGTGGATTCACAGAGGGGCAACATGAAGAGGACATTCACGTTTCTTGCGCTGAGCGCTTCCGTAGGTGCGTTTGCGTTTCAATTTGAGATGCAATATCTGGAGGCGAGCCCGACGGTCTTGGTCGGAGAGACCTATAGCCTCCGCGCGAATCTCGTCAATCTCGAACCCTTCACGGTCTATCTGAACAGCGCAACCCTCACCACGATCTTCTTCGATGCGGACGATTGGCAAAAGATCAATGTGATCGATACCGTCCTCGACAATGCCCCATTTGCCTTGCGAGCCAATGAAACATGGACCGGCGAAGTTGCCAGGATCACCGTGGAGGAGGGCGCCAAGGTGGGCCACGCGTCCACCGCGAGCCTGACCCTCTTCGGCGGAGTTTTGGACTCGGACACCGAGGTACTCGACCACCAGAACTTCACCGTGACCACCGCCGTCCCCGAACCTGCAAGCCTGGCAATCCTCGGCCTCGGTCTCGGCATCCTCACTCGACGCCGACAGCGGATCGGTTAATCTAGAGCGCGAAATGGCGCTTGCGCTGGCAACGGTCATCCTTCTGGCACTCGGCGGGCTGCAAGATCCCGCCGAAGAGGTCTCGCGGTTGGCCAAAGAGAGCCCCACTTCGGCCGAATATGCCCAGGCGCTCTACCGACTTGCCCGCTCCGAGGTCGCCGCAGGCAACCTCGAGGCGGCGGTCACTCATGGCTCTCTTTGTTTGAATGTCCTCAAGGGACTCGGACCCGAGCAAGATCCAGCCCGAACATTCATTCTCGTCGATGTGGCCCGCTGGCTGGTCGAGCTCGGGCGCGGTAAGGAGGCGAGCGAGAGAGCCGACGAAGCAGCCACCTTGCTCAAGAATCTCACCGTTGCCGCCGATCGCAAGTTCAGTCTTGAGTACCGCCTAGCCGAGCTCCAGCTAGAATTGGGCCACCGAGAGTCGGCCTTGGCGTCCTATCGACGCTGCCTGGATTTGGTGCCTCAACTCACCGGACTCACTATCGACGACGAGTGGACTCTCCAACTCCGGATCGCTTCGACGCTTCACCTCGGGGGCCGCTTTGCCGACGCTCGTCCCCACTACCAGCGCTGCGTCGAACTCGCCCCCGAAACCGAGGACCCCGATTACGCCAGCCTGATCTCACTCAGCAATCTCGGCCTTTTGGAAAAGGACCTTGGAAACTTCGACCGCTCCTTGGTCCTCTTTAGCCAGGCGGCTGGTTTGGCTCGGCAGCAAAAGGGGAATGAGGCGGCAGGTTGTCTCAGTAGCTTTGGCACGCTCTATGAATCCCTAGCCCGTTGGACCGAAGCCGAGAAGCTCTACCGAGAGGCCGTCGAACTCTATTCCGCCGCCGAGCCAGAGGTGCGGGACGAGCGCAGCCTCGCCGCAACGGTCAACAACCTGGGAATCGTCGCCCTCGCCCAAGGGAAGCTCGAGTTGGCGGAGGAATCGTTCACTAAAGCCCTTGAGCTCTATGGTCGTGGCGGAGACGAAACCATCCCTCTCGCTCTCACCACCGCCCTGACCCTGGCCCGGGTAGAGACCGAACTTGGCAAGAAGTTGGAGGCGACCCAGCGACTGGCCCGATGCCTGGCCCAGATTCGGGAGATCTGGACCGAACCCAATCCGGACCGAGCCTACGCCCGACTATTGGCCGCCGGCGTAGCCGAACGCCTCCAAGATTGGACCCAGTCGGCGGAGATTCTGGCCCTTGCTGTCCCCGATCTCGCCGCGACTTATGGGGAGCGGCACGTGCTGCACGCCGAAGGACTCGCCGCTCAGGCTCGGGTCGAGTGGCAACGTGGCGACCTCGACCAAGCCGTGGCTGCCACCGAGAAAGCAGTTTCGATCGTCGGTGCGCTCATCGGCGAGGTCGGCCGGGGATTGAGCGACCAAGACGCGGTCTCGCTGGCAACCTCCATGGCTTCAGTCTCACAGTTCGTCCCGAACCTTGCTGCCCAAGACGCCGACCGGGCCTATGCTTGGACGCTCCAAGTGCGGCGACTCGGACTTCAGGTCGCACTCGGGGCCGAAGAAATTCGGAGAAAACAAGCGGCCGACCCCAAGATTGCCGCCGCGAATGACCGCCTCCGCCGAGCCCAGCGAGAACTGGAACTCTTCACCACGAACCCACCCGCTGGACTGACCCCGGCCGGGAGAACTTCGAAGGAGCGGGAGTTAAGCCGGGAGGTTGACCTCGCCGAAGCCCTTCTCCGGCAATCGCTTCCGGTCGACCCAGACCGAGGACCTAGAGCCCAAAAGCCCAGCCACGAGCCCGGGCTGCGGACCGTTGAGTTCGTCGTCTACGACACTCTTTCGGGAGGTCAGTCAAGTCCTCACTACGGACGATTCGAGACGAGCCCGACCGGCCAGGTCACGTTCACGTCAATCGGACCCACCCAACAGCTTCAGCGGGAGATCAATCGGTACCTCGTCACCTTGCAACGCGGCGAGGAGGATCTGGAGGCCGCCAAGGCGCTCGGCCGGAAGCTCTTCGGTGATTCGCCCGAGGCCCGCCTGCACGTCATCCCCGACGGGCTTCTTTATTCCTTCCCCTTCGATGCCCTAGTCGGTTCCGACGGGAAGTACCTAGTGGAGTCAAAGAACATTCTCATCTTGGACAGCTCGTCCCCAAAGTCGCAAGAGGATAAGAAAACGCCGGGCGAGTTGGTCGCCTTTGTCAACCCCGATTTCGGCCCCGAAACCCCGGACCAACGCGCCTGGAAGGCCCTCGCCGAAACCAAAGCAGAGGGCGACGCCATCCGGCAACACTTCCCCGAGGCCAAGATTCAAGAAGGCCCGGGCGCGACCGAGGAGGCCCTGTTGCAAGTCCGCAGCCCCCGGATTCTCCACATCGCTACCCACGGATTCTTCGCTCCGAATCCAAGTCGCCTTCCCGAAGGAAGCCGTGTCGGTCTTGAGGGCGCGTCTCAGCCCCTGCTCCGCTCGGGACTCGTGCTGGCGGGGGCCAATGCTAGTCGCGAGACCCTGGGGACCACCAGCAATGGATACCTGACCGCCCTAGAAATGCTCCGACTAGACCTAGCTGGGACCGAGCTCGTCGTGCTCAGCGGATGCAACACCGGGCGCGGGGATGTCGAGGTCGGCGACGGGGTCTTTGGGATGCGCCGAAGTCTGCAGCTTGCGGGGGCAAAGCAGATCGCGATGTCCCTCTTCCCTGTTCTTGATTCCAGCGCCAAGAAGTTCATGGATGAGTTCTACCGAGGGCTGGCCCAAGGCAAACCGACCAGTCAAGCCTTTGTTGAAGCCAAGCGGATTCTAAGGGCGAACCCCGAGACCGCCGCCCCAATTCACTGGAGTCCGATGATTCTGGTGGGACTGGATCCATGAGGCGCCGATGGCCCTGGTCGGCTGTCCTCATTCTTTTGCCGGCGGTGATCTCGATGCTCTTTGGACCCTGGCACGCGGCCGATCGCGCCAGCGAAGACCTCGTCCTTACTCGGCATCCGATCGCCCGCTCGGCCCCGATTACGGTGATCGCTATCGATGACGAGACCCTGACATCCTGGCCCGGTCCAAGGGCCTTTTGGGGTCGGCAAGTGGGCCGATTAATCCGGCTGGCCCACGAGAGCGGGGCCGAACAGGTGGGCGTCGCGATGGAGTTCACCTATGACGCCGACGGTTATCTGGACCAGGAGTTCGGGGTCTTCGAAAATCTCCCCAACGAGTCACTCGCGAACGAGGTCTTTGAGCACCTTGACCGCACGGTGTTCCTAGGCCCGGATGCAGCTAGCCTCGCCCCTGGGTTGCAGGGCCTAGCCGGTCTGCGCGTCGCGCCGATGGGTCTACTTGCCGACCAAGATGGAGTCACCCGCCGCATCGAGCCCGGATCCTTCTCGGCTGCCCTCAGCGGGCAAACCATCACCCGGCCTCTCCGGATGCGTCCGGTGGATGGAACTTGGCCGGTTGTTTCGGCCGTCAACATCGGTGATCAACCGCTCCCGGAGTTGAAAGGGCGCAAGGTCCTTATCGGGCTCACCTTCGGCGGAGCCGGGGACACCTCTCTCTTGGCTGGTCGGGGCCGGGTACCCAGCGTCATCGCCCATGCCGACGCCCTAGCCAACCTCCTCTCGGGGTCGAACGTCCGACCTGCTCTCTCGCCTGCGATTCTCTCCTTGATCGGCCTGATTTTGGCCGGGATCCTGGCTCTGCTGGTCGGGGCCAAAGACCCTGGGCCGCTTCTCTTCACGATGGGCTCGGCCTTCGTTGTGATCCTCGGGGCTGGGTTCGCGGCGCCGAGTTTCGGCTATCTGATCCCCGTGGGGGGTCTTCTGGCGACATCCGTTGCCACCGCTCTGGTGGCACTTTTGGTCCGGAGCCAGGTCGAGCGCCATCGCCGAACCGAGATCGAGGGTCACTTTGGGACCCAGGTCAGCCCCCAGGTCATGAGGTTTCTGCTCGCCCACCCCGAGGCTGTCAGCCGCACCGGGGTGAACCTCCCGGCGACGATCATGTTCCTCGACGTGCGCAACTTCACCCCGATCAGCGAAACCTTCTCCCCGGCGATCGTGGCCGACTCTCTTAACCAACTCTTTGAACCCTGCGTAGCCGCGATCCAGGCCGAAGAAGGCCACGTCATGCGATTCACCGGCGATGGCTTCCTTGCCGTATTCGGGACACCGATCGAGCTTCCCGACCATGCTAGCCGGGCCGAGCGAGCCGCGCGCAAGATCCTCACCATCGCCCGCGAGGTCGCCGAGGGTCGACGTGAAGATCAGCCCCTGCTCGACGTCGGGATCGGGCTCCACAGCGGAGAGGTCCTCGCCCTCAATGTCGGCGCTCGGGGGCGGCAAGAATTCACCCTCCTCGGCGACCCGGTCAACACCGCCGCGCGGGTGGAATCCGCCACCAAATCCGTTGGCTTCCGACTCCTGATCAGCGGCCAGACCCGGGACCTCTTGCCTACTCCGACTGGGTACGAGGGCCCGTTTTCCGTCGATCTCAAGGGCAAAGGCTCTCAACTTCAAATCTTTGGACTAGACTCTTATCAGAGGCCCCTCGATGAAAGCCACTCACCCGATCCTGACTCTGCTCGCTCTGGCGACCCTGACCTCCGCCCAGAACCCTAACCCGGCGGTGGGGATGCTGGTCAATGCCAAGGCCAGCGCCGAGGTCCAAAGGAACGGACAGAAGCAGTCACCCGCCAACGTGATGCGCATCCGCTCGGGTGATCTCATCCGCGTGAGCGGAGAGGGACTCCGGCTGCAGCACCACGGCGCGGGGGCCGAGTTTCAGCTCCTCAAAGGTTCGGTGATCAAGATCGAGGCGGGTGGAATCAAAGTCGTGAGCGGTTCCGCTCCCAAGCGGCTGGGCGACTTGCCCAAGCAGGTCGCAACCCGCTCAGGCGGCGGGGCCGTCATGCGCGGCGAGCTCGGCCTGACGGGGTCGGGAACGCAGATCGTCGAGCGACCCCGATTCCGCTGGGTGAACCCGGTGGCCGCCACCCGGGTCGAGGTCTTGGTCCACACGCTGGAGGCCCAACCACGGCAGCTTTTCCGATACCAGCTGGTGACGCTTGGGTCCGAAATTGAACTCCCAACCCAGGGTTTGCCGATCGAAACTCCCCTGCGGGTTCGGGTCGAGGCCTATGACGCCGACGAGGCCCTGATCGGCAGCGACCAGGTCGAGATTCAGCTCCTGGGGAAAGAGGCACTCGAACGGATTCAAGCGAGTCTCAAGGCGCTCGACGAGGAGGCAACCCTTGCCCCCGTGGAGCGGGCGTTGGTCGCGGCTGGAATTCTGGAGGCGGCTGGGGCCTGGTCAGCCGCGCGCGAGACCCTCGCCACGGCGCTCAAGGCCGACCCCGAAAACTTGGAAATCCGAGCCTGGATCGACGAGTTGAAGTCACGTTGAAGCTGGCCCGCCCGGGCCAGATGTGATCTACATCACATCCACGAAAAAAAGTCCCCCGTAAACATGCCAGATGTCCCGTGAAAGGTCTTTTTCTGGTTCACCCTTTGATGTAAAGTGATTGTGGTTGTGGGGCGAGTTCATCGTCCCCGTTGGATGGTTGGAACCAGATGAAGTGGATGCACGCATTGCGCGGTGCGATGGCCCTTGCCGTCGCCATGCTCGGGGCTTTTGCCCTTGCCGATATTGACGTCCCCAGCGACGGCAGCGACGGGGACTTGGTCGTCGCGGACAATCAGACTCGGACGATCGATCTTGGCCTCGCCACGACCGGCACTTGGAACCAGCCTGGGAACGGCAACGGAGTCTACGACCCGATCAAGTGGGCCGTGGTCTTCAAGTACAACTCGGTCAACATTGCAAACCGTGGAATTCTTCGGTTCACAAATCACCCATCTAATCCGCCGGTGGTATGGCTCGTTAAGGGAGACGTCTTCTGTCAAGGCTACATCGTGCTGGAGGGCAGATCTGGCATCGGTGATCGCAGCTTTAGTGTTCCCGGCCCCGGAGGCTTTGGTGGTGGACGGGGAACGGCGACCAGCACGGACTCTTCGGCAGGTCGGGGGCCAGGAGCGGCAGCTACTCGCCAGGAGTCGGCTGCATTTGCAAACTCCCACGGGAATGCCTCAGCCTATGGAAACGCTGCCCTGCTCCCTCTGATAGGAGGTTCGGGGGGAGCCAGGGGTGATCAGGCCGGAGGTGCGGCTGGAGGCGGGGCGATTTTGATCGCATCTAGGCAAACCGTCATCATCAACAAGTCGCCGAATTTCTTCGATGGGGGGGTGATGGCCGGCTCAACTGGTCGAATCGGTTCAGGCGGCGGAATCCGAGTTGTTGCCGAGACAATTCGAGGTGATGGAAGATTCAATGCAACTTGGACCGGCGACGCTTCCTTCACCCAGAGTTTTGGGCGCATAAGGATTGAGGCAGTCAACAACTTTTCCTCATACCAACTCCAAGGTTCCACTTCCATCGTCCCCCTTGTGGGGACGCCGCAGATCTGGCCATCGGACACCAGTCCCCAGGCCAAGATCCTGAGCATCGGCGGGCTGAACGCCCCGAGCGACCCCCGCGCCCAGGACGGAGACACCAACGCGGACATGACCCTGAACACCGATCAGCCGGTGATCGTGCGGGTCCAGTGCACCAACGTCCCGGTCGCCAACTGGAAGGTCCAGCTGAAGCTGGTCGTGCCCGAAGGTGACGCCGTGCTGAAGGAATGCACGCTGGTCGAAGGCAACGACGTGGTCAGCTTCTGGGAAGCCAGCTTTACCCTCCCGCCGGGCGTCAGCGTGATCCAGCCCCGCGCCTACAAGTTCCAATAATTCGGAGGCCCCTGAGATGAATTTGAATCCGAAATTTCGTTTTCGTGCGCCAGGCGCGGCCTTGGGCCGGTGCCTCCGCGCCGCGGTCGCGGTCTTCGCCCTGGCCCTGATGGGTCTGGCGAGCGCCGACATCGACGTACCCAGCGACGGTAGCGACGGAGACTTGGTGGTGGCCGCCAACGAGACCCGAACCATTGATCTCGGTCTCGCTACGACCGGGACCTGGAACCAGCCTGGCAACGGCAACGGCGTCTACGACCCAGTCAAGTGGGCCGTGGTCTTCAAGTACAACTCGGTGACCATCGGTGACAATGCGATCGTCAAATTCACCAACCACCCTTCCAATCCTCCGGTCGTTTGGTTGGTAAAAAATAGCGTGACCGTTAATGGTGGATATGTTGTATTGGACGGGCAACCAGGGACGGGCAATCGGTCCTTCTCAGTGCCAGGTCCAGGAGGCTTTGCAGGGGGCCGCGGAATTGCAACTTCCGTCTCAACATCAGCCGGCCGGGGTCCAGGAGCTTCTCCTCGATCCGGAGACCAGTCCGGGGCTTACGCAAACTCATTCTTGACTTCAGTCGCTTACGGTAACGATCAGATCCTTCCTCTCGTTGGCGGCTCTGGATCTGCCAGAAACACCACTCTTGGGGGAGGCGCTGGCGGTGGTGCGATCTTGATTGCAGCTAGAAAGTCCATTTCCCTGAGCCTTATCAATGGCAATGGAGGCATCTTGGCGAGGTCGTTGTCGCCAGACGGCTTTCGCATCGCTTCCGGGGGGGCGATCCGCCTGATTGCGGAAACACTTGAGGGATCAGGTGGCCGGCTCTACTCTTGTTATGCCTCCTCCGTAGATGTTACAGAGGTTTGGGGCCGAATCAGGATTGAGGCAGTCAACAACTTCTCCAACTGGGAGCTCCGGGGCAAGTCCTCCATCGTTCCCCTCGTAGGTGCCCCCCAGATCTGGCCGACGGACCTGAGTCCCCAGGCCAAGATCATAAGCATCGGCGGGCTGAACGCCCCGAGCGACCCCCGCGCCCAAGACGGGGCCGCCAACGCCGACATGACCCTGAACACCGACCAGGCCTTGGTGGTGCGGGTCCAGTGCACCAACGTCCCGATCGCCAACTGGAAAGTCCAGCTGAAGCTCGTGGTGCCCGAGGGCGATGCCGTTCTGAAGGAGTGCACTCTGGTGGAGGGCAACGACCTCGTGAGCTTCTGGGAAGCCAGCTTCACCCTTCCTCCCGGCGTTAGCGCCATCCAGGCCCGCGCCTACAAATTCCAATAAGCGAGTCCAAAGAACATGAAACTGAATCTCTTTCACCGGCTTCGTTCGCTGCGCGGTAGCTCCGTGGTGGGGCTCTTGCGGAGCGGCGTTGCCCTCGGCGTTCTGGCCATTGCCAGTCTTGCCAGCGCCGACATCATCGTCCCCGGCGCCGACGGCAGCGACGGGGACTTGATTCTCGCCTACGAGACCAGAGTCATCGACCTTGCACTGGCTACAACTGGAACCTGGAATCAGCCGGGTAATGGTAACGGAGTGTACGATCCAGCCAAGTGGGCAGTAGTCTTCAAATACCGGCGAGTACGTTACGAGCAATCCAACATACAATTTAAGCCACATCCGTCAGGTGCACCTGTCGTGTGGCTCGTTTCAGAGTTCGTTTCCAGTGACCCGAGTCTCAGGGGCGCCATCATCCTAAATGGGACCACAACATCCCCAGGTCCGGGTGGCTTCAGAAGCGGCGGATTTGACGTTGCCTCCTACGGCTTTGGACCTGGAGCCGGAGGAACAACTGGCACCAAGAGCTTTGCTAGCCACGGAGTAGCAGGGTCCAATGGGGGCCCGATCTACGGCAACGAACGCATCATGCCGTTAGTCGGTGGATCTGGCGGCGGAGGCAAAGCAGATGGGCCGGGCGGCGGAGGCGGCGCGATCCTTATTGCCTGCCAGGGAATCGTTGAGGGTCTAATCGTTGCCGACAGCAACGATACTAATGGTGAGGGAACGGGAAGCGGCGGGGCCATACGGATCGTCGCCGACCGCATCGGGGGATTCCTCAATCTTCGAGCAAGCCTACGAGGTCGAATCCGGGTGGAAACCAATGCTGGAGGTGGTCCACTCACGGCGAACGCAGGTGGTGGAACCGTCTCGACTTCGACCGACCCCTTCACCACCGCCCAAATCTGGCCGACAGATACCCACCCCAAAGTTGGCATCGTCCAAGTCCACGGGATCAGTGCCCCCACCGACCCGCGAGCCCGGTTGGAAGAAGCGACGACCGACCTGGCCATCAATGCTGGGTCCCCCGTCGTCGTCCGGATGGAGGCCCTCAACGTTCCCAGCACTTGGAAGGTTGAGGTCAAGGTCGTGCCCAAGACCGGACGACCGATCATCGCCGAGGCGACCAAGGTCGAAGGCAATGACCTCGCGAGCTTCTGGCAAGCCAACGTCCAGTTCCCGGCCGGAGCTTCGGTGATCCAGGCCCGCGCTTACAAGCCCTGACCTTACGACCGACACCGCCATGCCGAAGCCGACCCAAACCCGCAAAATCTTCCCGAGGATCCTTTTCCTCGGGATCTTCTTGCTGTGCTGGGTCGGCGCTTTTGGCCGGGTGGGGCTCGGCTCGGTCTCCCGGATGACCGGGATCCAGGCCCTGGCGACGCGGCCCCTGCTGCAGTTCAATCCGCTCTCTTCCCTCTCGCGCCTTCTCCTCGGCCAAGAGGCCCAGCAAAACGATGCCATCGGACGGGAGATCTCGATTTTCCGGCCCGAGACCGTGATCTTGGTCGAGCCGACCGATGCCATCGGAAGAGAGATCTCGATTTCGCGCCCGCTGACCGGATCCTTCGTGCTCCAGACCGATGCCATCGGCCGAGAAATCTCCATCGCTCGGCCGTTCACGGCGTCGATCGTTCCTCAGACCGATGCAATCGGACGCGAGTTCTCACTCTTCCGCCCCGAAACGATCCTCGTCAGCCCCCAAACCGACGCGATCAGCCGGGAGATCACCCTCTATCGGCCCGAGACCAGCGCCGCCGTTCTCGCGACGGACGCGATCAGCCGGGAGATCACGCTTTACCGGCCCATCACGGCAAGCGTCGTTCCGGCCACCGATGCCATCAGCCGAGAGCTGACGCTCTATCGCCCCGAGACGATCATCGTCAACGACGCAACTGACGCCATCAGTCGCGAGGTCAGCGTCTTTGAGCAAGCCGGGTTTGTCGACAATCGAGTCACCGACGCCATCAGCCGTGAATTCAGCGTCTTCGAGCAAGCCGGGTTCGTCGACAACCGAGTTACCGACGCCATCAGCCGCGAGGTCAGCGTCTTCACCTCGATCCTTCCCCCGCAGCCGGTTGAATTCTTCGCCGTCGACAACACCGCTCGAACCCTTATCCGCCACTCGCCGCAAGGGGTCGGCAGCACGGTTGGACCTCTGAACTCTACGGTCACGGTCAGTGAACTGGCCTTCCTCGGCAATCGACTCTTGTTCTATGGCTTTGAGGGGACGACCAACTACTTCGGCGAGATCAACCCCGAAACCGGGGCTCTGACGATCCTCGGGACGCCGCGATTCAATGGCAACCCGGTCCCGCGGATCAAGGCCCTTTCGGTGCGAGGAACGACGGTCTACGTGGGCTTCAGCGTCGGGAACAACACGGCCAACCGCTGGGGAACGCTGGATCTGGTCTCCCAATCGGTCACCGAGGTCGGGCAGTCGGCCGGTGCCGACATCGAGTTCGAAGGATCGGCGAGTTCGGAAACGACGCATTTCGCGGTCAACATCACCGAACCGGCAACTACCGGACTTAATGAAGTCTATACCGGTGACCCGGTCCCGAACCAAGCCCGAAGTGGCTTCTCTCGGGGACTCTATGGGACTTGGGCCGACCTCGAATTCATCGATAATCGCCTTTTTGTCCGGGGACTGAACACGGACAAGATACACGAGTTGGGCGACGCCGGACCCTTTGGGATTGCGGTCAATGAATCTCTCACAGTTGACGGTCCTACCACTCTTGGCGGATTTGCAGGTCGGGTGGCTCTGCCCAATCTTCGCCCGCTGAATATTGCGGCGAACCCCACCTCTCTCACCCCCGGGCAGCAGGTCAACGTGATCGTCAACGGGCAGAACTCCGGCACCGTGGGGGCCGTCGCACCGTGGACCGATAAGCTCTACCTTTCTCGGGACGCGCAAATCGGGGACGACATCGAGCTTGGCTCTTCGGCGATCAGCCAAAATCTGGCCGCTGGTGGCGTTTTCAGTCGCCCCTATCAGGTGACGATCCCAACCGGCTACGCCACCTCGACCGGAACCTACTACCTGCTGTGGGTCGCCGACCAGTCCAACACCGTCGCCGAATCGAACGAAGCGGACAACCTCACAACGCTCCCGATCACGATCACCGTCGAAAGCCGTCCCGACCTTGTGGCTGAGCCCCTCGCTGGACCGATCGCGACGGCCGCCTCGGGCCTTGATACGATTCTCACCGGATCGGTGCGCAATGCTGGCCCGGGTACGGTGAGCCAGCCCTTCCGCGTCAAGCTGATCGCGCTGGTCGGCGGGGGCATCGAGATCGTTTTGGACGATCAGACCGTTACCGAGGAACTCTCGCCCGGCGAAACGGTCAACGTTCCCTTCTTGACCGACTTCACCAACCTGACCGGAGCGGTTGATTGGATCCTCAGGGTGCAGGTCGATAGCGAGAGCGCAATTAGCGAGCGCGACGAGTCGAACAACATCTTTACCTCCAACTGGGCCATGCGGGTGCTCGTGGCCGATTCGCCCAACTGGCTCGAAAGCTCCACCGGCGAAGACATCGCGGTCAACGCGAACGGAACCGACGTTATCGAAGCCAAGGGCTCGTTCGTGATCCTTCGCGATGCGACCAGCGGGAACCCAGAGGCCTATTACCCGGGCGATGGCTCACCCGTCCTCTCTGTTCTTTGGATCAATAACTCGGACTTCCTGTACGGAACGTTCAACGGTGGGGTCTTTAAGGCAACTGCCGGTCAACCCGGCCCTCGAGAGATGTGGTCCGGCCACGGTGACCGGGTCACGGGGCTCGCCCTTAGTTCCGACCAGACTGCGGTTCATGTCTCTGGGGCTCTGCGCTTCATCAGCACCTTCGATCTCAGCGGGGTCTTGCTGCGCAAGCTGGACGTCACCGATGGTTCGAATACGGGGGTCGCGGCCAACGGCGGCCGGCTCGCTGTGGTCCGGTCAACCGGCCTAATTTCGCTGTTCGATGAAGTCACCGGCGCGGCAGCAGGCACCCTTACAGGTCGGGGCGTCATCGCCTTCGGTAGCAATCAGTTCCTCACCTCAGGCGGTGGCAGTGCGGGCGACAACCAGGTGCGGGTCTATGATCTGAACGGGACGCTGGTCCGCCAGAGTGCATCCTTCGCGGGGGTAAACGGCACTTTGGCCACAAATCCGACCCGGGTCTTGGCTGGCTCGACAGATCGGGTTGGTTATCTGCTCAGGAGCAACGATCTCAGTCTCGTCACGAGCCCATCGGTATCGTCTGAACTGCTGCTGCCCGGCACACCTGGTGAAATCACGGGCCTCTCGTTCCAAGGGGATAACGCCTGGATCACAACCCAGCGGCACGGATCCTTCCGCGTGACGACGTCGGGAATTTCTGACCGGCGTGAGGTCCACGGCCCCGTCCGAGACCTCGCCCTCTCCGATGATGGAGGCTTCTTGGCGACCATTACCGGAGAAGGCCCATCGTTTACTTCCGGCTATATCCGCATTTGGAGGGCCGGAGACGGAGTCCTCCAAAGTAGGCTGGAACCCAGCCTCCCTGCTGGTCCCATCACCTTCCTCGCTGGCAACAGCTCCCGAATCATCTTTGGTCGAGGGGCAAGGTTCGGGCGAATGAATGCATCGACCGGGCAGAATCTCGGTTCGGTCAATACTCAAGGGTCAATTTTGGACATTGAGACCGACGCCTTAAGTCGGCCCTTGATTCTCATCGCGGGCGGCAACGTTGTTCGCCATCCCGATGACTTCACGAGTACGGTCAACAAGACTTGGAGCGTTCCGGGTGGCGAGGTCCTCGCGATCAGCCCGAACCGGCGGTGGCTGGCCGTATTGGATCCGGGCACGACCTCCGCGCTCAGCGTGATCAATACCGAAAGCGAGGTCCAGACCAATATCGCGATCCCTGGTGGAGCGGTCGCCTGCGACATCTCGCCCGACGGCACCCAGGTCGCGGTGGCCTATTCCGATGGATCGATTCGATTGGTCAACGTCGCCCTGGCAACCGTGGTTCAGACCTTCCCGGCCAAGTTTGGTCTGCCCAACCTCAAGTCGTTGACTTGGTCGGCTCCGACGCAGTTCTATGCCGGTGGCCAAACGACCTCCGGGGCCTTGCGCGTGATCGACCCGACGCGCGGCATCGACGATCTCTACTACTCGGGAACCGACCTGCGCCAGCTGGTCTCTTCGGCGAATGGTCGCATCGCCTTCCTCGATGGCGAATTCACGATCGGAACCGTTGATGGAGCCTCTGCGCCGCCCGATAACGAAGCTCCGGACACCGAGATCACTACCCCTCCAAATAACTCGTTCCGCAAGAACCCCGTGCGGTTCGAATGGACCGGTAGCGACAACCAGACCGCAACCGGAAGCCTGCGATACGAGTACCGAACCACCGGAAACTGGATCCCGACGAACGACACCAGCGTCGAACTCACCTTGCCCGAAGGCGCCGCGAGCTTTGAGGTCCGTGCGATTGACACGGCCGACAACGTCGATCCGACTCCCGCCCGGGTCAATTTGGTGGTGGACAACACGCCGCCGACCTTCAGCAACGTTGCGCTTGAGATCTCGCCCTACCCCACCATTCGGGTCAGCTTTACCACCAGCGAACCGGCCGATGGCTCCCTCCAGATCGTTGGCGGAAACACCGTAGTCGGAACCTCCCAGCAGGTCAACCACGTCATCAACGTCAGCGGGCTCGCGACCGGCCGGTCCTACCAGTTCATTCTCATCGCCGTCGACCGGGCCGGCAACGAGGCCGAGTTCCCCACGGCTGAGATCTTCCTCCCCGATCCGGCGGACCTATCCGTCAATACCTTGGTCGCCCCGGCCGAAGCCGAGATTGGGCGCGAGTACGAGCTTCGCTGGACCACTTTGAACCTCGGAAGCCAGAACCTCCCTGCAACCAAGGCCGAGATCCGGATTTCGCCCAACGCCGACGGATCGGGCGGGGTCGTGGTCAAGACAGTGGATATCGCCGCGATCACCGGTGGGCAAAGTCGAGTCGATTCGACGACTGTGACCGTCCCAAGTGGCATCAACTTCGCCACGGGTCAGTGGGTTATCGACGTCGATAGCGCGGGCGCGGTCACCGAGTCGAACGAGAACAATAACCGCGCGCTTGCAGCCGTCACGATCCTCTCGCCCGACCTGCTTCCCTCCTCGTTGGTCTCGGCATCGGCTCGGACAGGGGTGAGCAACGTGCTCGAATGGCGAATCACCAACGAAGGCCGGGGCGGCGCCGCGGCGGGGCACAGCACCCGAGTTGCGATTTCGTCTTTCGCCGATGGAGCATTTGCTACGATCCTTGGCAACTTGAGCGTCAACACGCGGATGGAGCCGGGGGCCACGCTCGTCCAGTCGCTGGAGGTTACGCTCCCAGCCAATCTGGTGCCTGGCACCGCCTATCTGGTTCTCACCACCGATGCCCAAGGCTCGATCAGCGAGTCAAGTGAGAGCAACAACACTCGGATCTTCCCGATCACCATCGCCGGGCCGGATCTCCAGCCCACCGACGTCGTCGCGCCGGCCAAGGTCAAGACCCGGCAGAACTTCAACATCCAGTTCAAGGACCTCAACTCGGGTCCGGGCAAGACAGCCCAATCTTGGATCACCCAGGTCTCGTTCAGCCGTAGTGCAGACGGAAGCGGACCTACCTTGATCCGACGTCTGAACTCTGCTGGAGCGCTTGATACCGGTCAGAGTCAGGCGTACAGCTTCTCGTTCAGCTTCCCCATGGAGACTGCTCCGGGCCGCTACTACCTCGTCTTCTTGACCGATGAGTTCAACTTCGTTCCCGAAGGCTCGGCAGAAGCCAACAACCAGCTGATCGTTCCGATCGACGTCGAGCTCGAACCTACTGCGGACCTCGTCGTCCCGTCGGTGAACGTTCCGGCCCAGGTTTCGACCAACGCCGAATTTGACATTCGGTGGACCACCCGCAACCAGGGCCAGCTTCCTGCAAATCCAAGCGCCGACCGGATCTCGATCTCCCGATTCCCAAGCGGCGAAGGGGCAACGACTCTCGGTACCTACTTCTATAGCGTGACCCTGCCCGCTGGTGGCAGTGCCGACCGAGGCCAAGTCCTGCGCATCCCGCTCGAAGTGATCCCCGAATCGGGCACTTACTACCTGACCGTCACGGCCGATGCCACCAATCTCGTGGACGAAGTTCAGGGTGAGCAAAACAACTCCCGAACGGTCCCGATCCAGGTGATCCGGCAACCCCTGCCCGACCTCGTCGTAACTCAAATCCAGGCCCCCGCCAGCACCAAGTGGGGATCGATCATCGAGGTCCAATGGCGAGTCGAAAACATCGGCGCCTTCTCCACCGAGACCGACGAATGGTTTGACTTCATCTACCTGAGTCAGGATCAATTGATCGGGACCGATGACGTCAAGTTGGGCACCGTCAACTTGACGTACCTTGACCCGACCGAAGGTTATGTCAATCGAACGCTGATTCAGATTCCGCGGGGACTCACTGGCACTTACAATCTGCTGGTCCAGGCCGATGGCGATCGAGCCAACGAACGCAACCGCCTGGCCGAGGCGAACGAAGCGAACAACGTCCTCTCGCGACCGATCACACTGACCCAGGCCGAATTCCCCGATCTGGTGACCGACCTTGTGCGGATCCCCGATCAGGCGTTCGCCGATCTCACTTTCCCGCTCTCCTACCAAATCGCAAACCAGGGAACCTCGCCGATCCCGCCTAACGAGCGAAACTGGACGGAAACGGTCTATCTGTCCCGAGACACCGTTCTTGATGCCCAGGACCTCCCCATTGCCTCGCGATACCGGTCGGGCAACCTGCTCCCAGGCCAAACGGAAGCCGTCAATGTCGATCCACGGATCCCGCGCACAGCCTCGGGCGAATACTTTGTCATCGTCCTCACCGACAGTAGCAACAACGTCTTCGAATACACCCAAGAGGGCAACAACTGGGCCGTTTCGAGGGACAGCTTCGGTCCGAAGAAGCTCAACGTTCTCTCCACCCCGCCCGACCTGAAGGGGGTGTCGATCACTGGCCCGACAACAGCCAAATCGGCCACCAACATCTCCGTGTCTTGGACGATTGAGAACGATAGCGCCTTTACCGCGAGCGGTTCTTGGTGGGATGGCATCTACCTGAGCTCTGACGCATCGCTTTCGCCTGACGATCGGCTCCTCACCTCGACCGAGATCAAGGGACCTCTTGAGGGTGGCGCACCTTACACGAAGAGCCTCAGCGTCTTGCTTCCCACTTGCGAGGCCGGCCGATACTATCTCTTCGCCCGAGCCGACCTTTATGACTCGGTTCTCGAGTCCGATGCCAACAATAACGTCACCCCGGCATTTGCCATCGACATCACGGCGAACGAAGCGAACCTGATCGCTCGAACGGCATCGGGGCCGACCGCCGGCAAGGCTGGTTCGCCCATTGCTGTCAGCTATCGTGTCGAGAACCTGGGCCCTGGACCGACTCAGGGGACAACCTGGTCTGACGGCTTCTATCTGAGCCGCACGACCTCGCTGACTGGTGCCCAGCTGATCACGCCGCTCGGACACTCGGGTCGGATGCAGCCGAATACGAGCTATTCCAATTCGACCTCCGTTCGATTGCCTGCATCAGCTTCAGGTGACTACTTCCTGATCTTCGCCACCGACATTCTCAATCAGGAGGATGAATGTGGCAAGGAAGCGGACAATGTCTTTGTCGTCGGCCAGATCCGCATCGAAGGTTTGCCCAATGAGGATGACCGACCGAAGCCGGACTTGGTGATGGCGGCCTTTGCCGGCACCAGCCAGCTCACAGTAGGCGAACCCTTCCAGCTGCCGTTTACCCTTCGCAATGACGGACCCGACGACATCGTGCTTGGGAACTGGGTTGACCGACTGCTTCTCTCAGCGGACGATCAACCGTCTCAGGACGACCGTCCGCTGGCGCAAATTGGTCGGAGTGCGAGCCTCGCGACGGGGGCGACTCTGGCGGACGAGTTCCGCGGTTCGATCCCGGCCACCCTCACTCCGGGCAACTATCACCTGATCGCCGTAACCGATGCCTTCGACTACATCTTTGAGGACGGTCGCGAAACAAACAACTTCGTTTCCCGAGCCATCACCATCGCTGCCCCGCAAGCAGATCTGCAGGTGACCGAAATTGACTTCCCCGAGGAAGTCACGGGCGGACAAACCGCGCAGCTCGTCTTCACCGTCCAGAACAAGGGCACCCAAGTGACCTTCTCTGAGGGATGGCGCGACCGCGTCTTCCTCAGCAAGGACCTCGATCTCGATAGCAGCGATGCCTTGCTCGCTGAGATTCCACGGACCGGCTCGCTTGCGCCCCAGGGTAGCTACACCTTCAACCAGAGTGTCCCGATCCCGACCAATCTTAGCGGCCGCTACTTCCTCATCGTTCAGACGGATGCGACGTTGCTCGTTCCCGAGGCCGATGAAACGAACAATCTCGGCGTCAATTCTCGAACGACCCTTGTGTTGCCGCCGCCGCCCGTCGACCTCACCGTGAAGAGCGTGGAGCCGCTACCGGCCGGGGCCAGCCTTGGCGAGACGGCATCCTTCTCGTGGGTGATCCGAAACGCCGAAGCCCGGACAATCGTCGGGGCTTGGGTCGATACGATCTACCTTTCGAAGGACGAACAGTGGGATATCGACGATGTCGTCGTCGGGCGTAAGGATCGCGAAGGAGGACTCGGAGGTTCAGAGGAATACACCGGAACACTTCAGGCCGATATCCCCGCCGTCGAACCCGGCAACTACTATGTCATCGTCCGGACGGATGCCCGCAACCGGGTCCGCGAGCGCAACGAGTCGAATAACATCGGCGCGAGTTCGGAGGCCCGTCCGGTTACGATCACCACTTTGACCCTTGGCCAGTGGTTCGATAGCTCGCTGCGCCAGAGCCAGTCGAAGTACTTCCGGGCCGAGACTCCCGCTGGAGAATCGGTGCGATGGGACCTCGACGGAAGCCAAGTGGACGACTGGAACGATCTCTTCGTCCGCCGGTCGGACCTTGCCTCGGCTTCTAACTTCGAATTCAGCGGTTTGCCCTTCTTCCCGGACCAATCGGTTGTTGTTCCTCAGACGCTGGAAGGCTTCCTTTATGCGATGGCTCGGGGGACGTTCGTCACCGGTGGTGGCCCCGCGCCGATGCGGATCAAGGCCGAGGTGATTCCGTTCTCGATCACCGGCATTGGCCCCGGTGAGGCGGGCTCGACTGGGCAGGTCACGGTGACCATCTCGGGCGGTCAGTTCCGCCCCGGTGCTCGGGTCGAGCTCCGCGGCCCGACGACGCTTCGCTCCGATCGGGTGACCGTTCTGGATCCCAGCTTGGCCAAGGCACGATTTGTGCTCGACCGAGCCCCATTGGGCAACTATACGGTAGTCCTGATCAACCCTGACTCGGGCGAGACGACGGCTCCCGAACCGCTCAGGCTCGTCCAGGCAACGGCCCCGCTTGGATGCGTGACGGCCCGGACCATTGATCCGCCGAGCGTCTTCCGCATCGATAACATCGGATTGGCGATCCGAAACATTGGGAACGTCGACGTTCCGTACACCGTGGTGGCGATCGGAGCAGGCCAGGGCCTCGAAATGACCTTCAACCTGGATGATCGGTTCCTCCCGCGTCGCAGCCAATTCCCTGGTCTCGATTTGGGTGTCGTGAATCCACTCTCAGAGAAGTTCGGATCGACCAACGTCGGACATGTGGTCCTGCGCGATCTCGAGGTCGGCGAACTGATCAACCTGCCCGTGACCACCCGTGGATACACAGCCAACCCGTACCCGGTGGTGACGGTGCTCTATTCCGGCACCCGAGCCGAGGCGGCCCAGCGAGCCGCCTATGCCGCCGAGCTCATTCGGCAGCAGATGGTGTCCGAAAACAGAGTGCCCGAGTTCCTCGCCTCGGTCGCCAGCAGCCCGTCCACCTTCTGGAATTCAGTACGAGAAACCCTCGTCGCTCAAGGCTATTTCGAAGCCGAAGACCTGGCAAACGTCCCTGTCGGCGGAGCGGGTAGCTGGCTGATGAACTTCGAAGGCGACCGGGTTAACGAGTACCTCTCCCGATGGTTGCCGGCTGCGGTCGAGCGACTGCAAGGTGGAGTGGCCTGGCTTGGCCCTGAGGTCATGGGCTCGGTCTTCGAATGGGCACTGCGAGCTCTGAGCGACGAGTCCGAAGAACCTCTAGGAAAGTTCTCGACGGTCGGTGAACTTCTCGAGCGCTTTGGTCGACTCCAGCCGGCCCGTTGCACTTTCGTCCTCGAACGTCGTCCCGCGGCTCCGTTCGATCCGAACGACAAGCAAAAGCCAGGACGCAAGAAGGGCACCGGTCTGACGGGCGCCACCGAGCCTTGGACCTATCGCATCAACTTTGAGAATCTGCCAACTGCCGCCGGGGCTGCTTCCCGGGTCGTGATCGAAGACCAACTCGAAGGAAGCCTCGATCCTCGCACCGTCCGACTCTCAGCCATTTCGTTCGGCGAGACGACGATCAACCTGCCGACCAACACAGCCTTTTTCACCCGACGGGTTCAACTTCCTGCTTCGCAGGGCAACCTTTTGGCCGATGTCACCGCCTTTGTCGATACGGCTCGGGCTCTCATCCGGTGGGATATCCAAGCCATCGACCCACAAACCGGCGAGCCTCCCAATAGCAGTCTTCTGGGCCTTCTACAGCCCGAGAACGGTAGCGGGCGGGGCCAAGGTTATGTTGTCTTCAGCGTTCGACCACGGGCCGGCGTCGGCACCGGAACGATCATCGGAAACCAGGCTAGCATCGTCTTTGACAACCAGCCGCCGATTGTGACTCCTCGGGTCACCAGTGGGGTCGATGCCAACCGACCGGTCAGCCTCATCACCCCACTTCCGCCAACGACCGGCTCTTCCAGCTTTGCCGTCAGTTGGTCCGGTAGCGACGACTCCGGCGGTAGCGGTGTCGATACCTACGACATCTACGTCAGCGAGGACGGCGGACCGTTTACGGTTTGGATTCAAGGCACCGATGAAACCTCGGCCACCTTCCAGGGCAAGGTCGGAAAGTCCTATGGCTTCTTCTCGGTGGCAAGCGATGAAAGTGGCAACACCGAACGACTGAAGACCCAGCCGGATACCACGACCTTTGTCGGCAACCTGCCCGCACCCAGAATTCGGGCGATGACACCGGCGACAGTCGCGCCTGGTTCTGGACCCGTCTTGCTCCGAATCTCCGGCCAGAACTTTGGGGAGGGCTCAGTGGTGACGATTGATGGCACCGAGATTGCGACGTCCATTCAGTCGACCAGCGAGCTCCGTGCCACGGTTCCGGCTTCCCTTCTGATCAGTCAACGCCAAGCCAGGGTGCGAGTCAAGCGTGGGACGTTACTCTCCAACGAGGTACGGCTCGTGATTGGGGTCCCGATCCTCAACTCGACCCAGACGGCCGCTCGCAACGGCGATGGCAGCGTCGAGGTGACCCTCAATCTCAAGAACGATGGCACCGCCGCAGCTACAGGAGTCTCGATCACATCGGCCAGCCTCGCGGGGATCAACACTTCGACCGGGCTTCCCCTCGCGGTGACCAACATCCAAGTCGGCCAGACAGCGACGGTTAGGTTGAGATTCCCCAATCCTGGACCTGGTGGCAGGGCGGTTCAACTCAGGTTCGGCGGATCGATGTCGGGAGCGAACTTTAGTCGAGCCGTTCGGATCACCTTGCCCTAACGCGCAGGCCTCGCAGCATCTTTTTTACCGGCGGACCGCCGACCCGGCCCGATGCCGCGCCCTCACCCTGTGGAGAGAAAACAGATGAGTACCGCCAAGTGGGTGGATCCACAGGGTTCCGCCCCGGGGCGGCGGTCAAACTCCCGCACTCTGCGCGCCGTGTTATTCCCGGCGTAAAGCCACGATCGGATCGAGCTTGGCAGCGGCTGCCGCCGGATAGAAGCCAAAAAGCATTCCGACTAAAGCCGAAAAGGCCATCGCCATCAGTGCCGCTCCAGGGGGGAACGGCAAAGTTAGTCCACCCTCGTTAGGAAAATCACGCGCTGCCGTGATCGCCGTGACGCCGAGGCCCATCAGATAGGCAATGCCCATTCCGATGAGTCCTCCGACGAGACTAAGAGTCCCGGCTTCGATCAAAAACTGACTCAAGATCGCCCCGCGCTTGGCTCCGAGGGCTTTTCGCAAACCGATCTCTTTGGTCCGCTCGGTCACCGAGACGAGCATGATGTTCATGATCCCGATGCCCCCGACGAGCAATGAGAGCGCCGCGATCCCGGCGAGGACCGCTCCCGCCGCTCCGACCACGCCCTGAAACACCTTCAACACGTTCTCAGATGAATCCAATGAGAAGACGGGTTTGTTGCTGCTCCGGACCATCAGGACCCGCCAGACATCTTCCATCACGTCGTTGATCGGGCGCCCCGGTCGACTCCGCATCAAGATCACATCGACACGGTCACTACCCAGCCACTTCTGGTTGGCGGTGCTCAGAGGCATGAAGAGGACCTTCGTGTCACTGTTGCCCATGATCTCGAGCTTTTCGCTCAGGCCGATGACCTCCAGAGTGATCCCCGAGACCTGGACAAACTGCCCCAGTGGGTCGGATTTCCCGAAGAGTTCGGCGGCGACGTCCTCACTGATGACGGCCACGTTGGCGCGGAGGAGATCGTCGTTCTCGGAGATGTGCCGACCTCGAACGAGCTTGACCCGATTGAGCTCAATAAAGCCGCCATCCACGCCCCTCACCGCGACTTCCTTGAGTTCCTTTTCCCCGACGGTCAGGTTTTGGCGCCCGGCATCGCGATATGCCGAAGCGAGGATGATGTCCGGGACCCGCTCTTTGATAAACGGGACATAGCTCTCTTTGAGGCCGTCCACATCCCCGGCGGTTTCTTCACCCCTAAGGCGCCCGGGGTTGTAGCTCAAAAAGATCGTATCCGACCCGATCCGGGCGAACTGACTCTTGAGGTATTCCTGAAACCCATTACTGAGCATGACAATGATCGTCACGCTCATGACCCCGATAATCACGCCAAGCATCGTCAGAAAGGCTCGCAGCTTATGCAGCCGGAGCATATTGAGCGCGATGAAGAGACTCTGGAGGAGGTTCATGAGGACTAAATGTCGCCGCCGCCGCCGAAGGCTCCGACCCGTCCTGGGCCACTGAATTCGGGCTTGACCACCTGGTCACCTTCTTTCACCCCGGTCAGGATCTCCGCGAAGGCACCGGTGCGGGCACCCACCGTGACGCGGACCTTCTTCTTTGGATCCGATTTAAAGTTTACAAAGGATCCCTCGTCGTCCTGCCCCAGGTATTCGGTTGCGATTCGAAGGACGTTCTTGCGCTCAAGGGTCAAGACCGAGCAACGAGCCGACATCCCGGTCTTCAACTGGTCGTTCGGCTGGTCAAATCGGATCTCGACCTCGTACTTGACCACCGAGTTGCTACCGGCTTGGTTGGCCTCGGTGCGGCGGCTCGGCGCGATCTTGATCACTTCCCCGGCAAACTTCGCGTTGGGGATCGCGTCCACTCGGATTTCCGACTTCATGCCCAACTTGAGCTTGGCGACGTCGATTTCGTTGATGTTGAGCTTCACCAGCATGCCCTCGCGATCTTCGACGCGGACGATGGCGGTGCCGCTGCTGAAGTTGTTGAGTCCGGCCACGAGTTCACCGACTTGGACGAGCTTCTTGGTGACGATCCCGGTGACCGGGGCCCGGATCTCGGTTTCTCGAAGTCTTCTCTCGCTCTCACGCAGTCCGCTGCTGATCTGGTCGACCGAGGCTTGGCTTTGGGCTTGGCTCGCTTCGAGGGCTTGGACATCGAGGAGGCCGGCTTCGGCGTCGCGCAAACTCTGGCGGGCTTCCTTGAGTTCGTCTTGCTTCAATCGATCTTGGATGCGATTGGTGCGGGCGCGATCAAGCTCGGCGCGGGACTGGCGAAGCTGCTCATCCGCTTCTCGCAGGGCGATTGACTCTTGATCCTGCAACCTCTGCTTTCGTGTCTGAGCTGTTTCCAGTCGAGATTCGGCCAAGGTGAGTTGCAACTCGGCGTCTTGGAGTTCGCGCAGGCTGATATAGCCCTTCTGATGGAGTGACTTCTTGCGGTCGAGGTCCCGTTGGGCGTTTTGGAGCCCGGCTTTGGCATCGTTGAGGGCGGTCTCCACCGAGGCGCGGTCGTTCGGTTGCTCCACCTTAACGATCTTTTCTCGGCGTTCGAGCGCGGCCTTGTAGTTGGCCTCTGCCGAATCGATGGCGGCCTGGGTCAATTGAGGTTGAGCTTTGACTTCGGCTTCAAGCTGACTGACGCGGATTTTGGCCCGTTCAAAGGCTGCTTGAGCGGTCACCCTCCGTTGCCGAATCTCGACCGAAGTTCGTGCCACCGCGCTTTGGGCTCCTCGCAGCTGGGCTCGGTCTTGTTCGACCCGGAGCTGGGTCTCTTGCGGATCGATGATCGCGATCAGGTCGCCCTTGTTGACCACCTGCCCCTCTTCGACCAAGAGCTTCTGCACCCGTCCATCGACTTGGCTCTTCACCTCCACCGACTTCACGGCATCAATCGAACCTGTTTCGACGACCTGGACCGACAGGTCACCTCGAGCGATGGCGTAACCCTGGTCTTTGTTCGCTTCCGCCCGCCTCCGCCCCTCGGCGGCAGATCGAGAAAGCACGACCCCGATCATCGCCACCATTGCGAGGGCGATCGCAATTCCCCACAAAACCTTCTTCATCTTTTTAGGATCCTGACGGATTTACGCGAGATCCTGCGTCGGACCGTTCCCGATGGGCCAAAGGTCCCGGCTCCCGCTTCACAAAGAAAACGCCCAACCGATCCGCGTTGGAAAGGTTGGGCGCATCCTTGAGTTCTCTCAGACTCTTAGAGTTTGATCTTGATGTCGACGCCGCTGGGAAGATCCAGCCGCATCAGCGCGTCGATGGTCTTGTTCGTTGGTTCGCGGATGTCGATCAGGCGGTTGTGCGTTCGGAGTTCAAAGTGCTCCATCGACTCCTTGTCGATGTGCGGCCCGCGGATGACGCACCACTTGCGAATGTGGGTCGGAAGGGGGATCGGACCGCTGATTCGGGCGCCGGTGCGGCGGGCGGTGTCGACGATCTTCTCCGCGCTCTGGTCCAGAATGCGGTGATCGAACGCGCGAAGGCGAATACGAACTTTGATTTGTGCCATGGATGTCTAGGGTTTCAACCGAAAAAAACGCGACTCCGGCACGGAATCGCCAACCTCTCGGCGAACACATAGGATACCCGCTCTATAATCTCTTTATGACCAAACGCCCGGCTCGAATCGGACTCATCGGCTATCAGTTCATGGGCAAAGCCCACAGCAACGCCTACCGTCAAGTCGGCCGATACTTCGATCTCCCGCTCGAAGTCGAACTGCACACGATCTGCGGCCGGAACGAAGCCGGCGTCGCGCGAGCCGCTCAGACCCTGGGCTGGAAGCACTACAAGACCGATTGGCGTGAGGTGGTCAACGACCCCGAGATCGACATCATCGACGTGAGCACCCCGGGAGATAGCCACGCTGAGATCGCCATCGCCGCGGCCAAAGCCGGAAAGGCAGTCTTTTGCGAGAAGCCCTTGGCCAACACTCTGGAAGAAGCAAAGGCGATGCTGGCTGCGGTTGAAGAGGCCGGGGTGAACCACGCTCTATTCCACAACTACCGAAAGGCTCCGGCGGTCGCGATGATCAAGCGCATGATCGACGAGGGCCAGCTTGGGACGCTGTACCACTTCCGAGCGGTCTATCTGCAGGATTGGATCGCAAATCCCGAGTTTCCTCTCGTCTGGCGACTCCAGAAAGAGCGGGCCGGGTCGGGAACACTCGGCGATATCGGAAGCCACATCCTCGACCTCGGTCGATTCCTTGTCGGCGAACTCACGGAGGTCTGCGGGACCACGAAGACGTTCATTAAGCAGCGTCCACTCGCCGGGGAAATCGGCGACAGCCTGGATGCCAAAACGGCGAGCGGCATGGGTGAAGTGACGGTAGATGACGCCACCGCCTTCCTCGCTCACTTCCAAAACGGCGCGATGGGAAGCTTTGAGGCAACCCGCTTTGCCGTGGGAAGGAAGAACCACAACCGCTTTGAGATCAATGGAAGCCGCGGATCGGTGGTCTTCAATATGGAGCGGATGAACGAGTTTGAGTACTACAACAATGAGGACCCTGAGGGTCTGCGCGGGTTCCGACTCGTACAAGCCACCGAAGGCAGCCACCCTTACGCGGGTAACTATTGGCCGGTCGGACATATCATCGGGTACGAGCACACGTTCATCAACCTGATTTACGATGCCCTCCTGGCTTGGAGCAAGGGCGAGAATACGAACGCGAACTTCTATGATGGAGTGAAAAACCAAACGGTTTTGGACGCGATCGAGAAGAGTGCAGTCGAGCGTCGTTGGTTAACACTCGATAACGACTAACCAGTCCTTTTGCCAGGAGTCGTCATAATGCGATCATGGCTTGGTTAGGAGTGTTAGGTTTGTGCCTGTCGGCACAAACTTCCCCGGTTGTGGAGTACCGGCGGATCATGCAAGGGCCGATGTTGGGGGCGGTTTCCACCGAAACAGCCAAGATATGGTGCCGGGTGAGCGGTGAGTTTCCGGTTCAAATCGAGTACTCGGTTCGTTCGGACATGGAGTCGGCCGTGACTTCGCCACCCTTGGGAGCGACGCGAAGCTCGGACTTCACGGCTCAGATTCAGCTCGCCGGACTCAAGCCGGGGACGGAGTACTACTACCGCGTCTTGGTCGATGGAAAGGTCGATCGCTATCACCGAGACCGCGAGCCCTTCCGGTTCCAAACGGCGCCCAGCGAGCCCTCGCGGCTCCGGGTCATGTTTGGGAGTTGCGCCCGGTGGAGCTTTGACCGTGAGCAACCGATCTGGAACGTGATCGCCGACTCTCGCCCCGACCTCTTCCTTTGGCTTGGCGACAACATCTACGGCGACGCGCTCGAGCCCACCATCCTGGCCGAAGAGTTTCGGCGACAACGAGAGGTGCCCCGGTACCAGGCGCTGATGAGCAGCATTCCCCAACTCGCGCTGTGGGACGACCATGACTTTGGCCTAAACAACACCGGGAAGGAGCACCCGCGAAAGGCTGAGGCGCTGCAGGTTTGGAAGAACTACTGGCCGAATCCGTCCCATGGTCTTGAGGATGTGCCCGGGATCTTCTTTGCCCATGAGATTCCCGGAGTCGAGTTCTTCTTCATTGATGGTCGCTATCACCGCGACCCGAACGAGGGGCCCGATGGCGAGAAGAAGTCGATGCTCGGCCCCGGTCAGCGCAAGTGGCTGATCCGCGCCATCAAGCAGAGCCGGGCCCCGTTCAAGGTGATTGCCTCGGGCGGAGGCTGGAACAACGGCCGAGGGCCAACCGGCGACGCCTGGAGCGCCTTCCTCACCGAGCGGAATTTGATCTTTAAGGAGATCGCCGACGTTCCGGGGGTGCTGTTGATCTCGGGCGACACCCATTTTGCCGAGCTGAACCGCATCCCGAGGGAGAAGAACTATCCTCTGTATGAGTTTGTGAGTTCCCCGCTGGCCCAGCGGCCCAACGCGACCGCCCCCGACCTGCGAGACGGAGAAACTCGGGTCTGGCCCGCCTTCACCACCGCCGCCAACGTCGGAGCTTTGGATTTCGATTTCACCGGGACCGATCCAGAGGTCCGTTGGAGTGTCTTCACCCCCTCAGGCCAGCGGATCCGTGAGCCCTTCCGGCTCCGCCTCAGCGAGCTCCAACCTAAGTAAGGCTCGGAGGTCTGAAAACGAAGAAGCCTCCCCCGGACTCATCCGGCGGAGGCCTTTGCTTCGATCTCTAGGACCCGACTAGACCGGAACTCCGCTTTCGACATTGGTGCTCGAGGCGGCCATGGCCGGCTCTTCACCCGCACTAAAGGCTCGGACTTCGCTCGGAAGCAAGCCGAGGTGCTGTCGGAAAGCTTCTCGGAAGGCCTGTGACGTTCCGAATCCACTCTCGGCACTGATTGTGTCGAAGTCCTTGTTGCTATTCAGGATTCGCTGGATGGCAAGTTCGGTTCGGCGGCGCTCGACGTACTCGGGGAACCCGTAGCCGACGATGTTCTTGAAGGTGCGGCTGAGGTGGAACGGCGAATAGCCGACAAAGGCGGCCGCTTCTTTAAGCGTCCAGTTTTCGCTGGGTCTCTTCTGAACTTCTTCAACCAGTCGCGCAATCGCGTCAGGAAAGTCGGCTCGGTTGGTCGCCGTCAATCGGTAGTGGTCCTCGCCGGTCATGGCCTCGCCCGCCATCAGGTGCAAGCATCCTTGGACCTTGGGATAGTACTCATCGGAATAACCCTTGGTCCAATAGACGAGGTGCTCAAAGGCCTCGGCCAAAAAGTTGGCGTTCACGCAGTTGGCATAGCCATAGCCATCGGCCATGGAGGCGTGAGCCGCCACGTGCTGGCTCCACTGGCGCTGGAGTCCATGGGTCGCCCGCGAGGGCCACGCCATGATAATTTGTTGGTGCTCGCCACGAGAGAGGAGAGCACGAATGGCCGAAGCTCCATGGGCGATGAGGATCGTTCGCGGCAAAATGGCCCGGGTTCTCCCCGTCACCATGCCCCGAACGAGCATCACTCCCCGCAGGTTCACCACGGCGAAGAAATAGTCGCTTTCAAGTTCTGCAATCCAGCGCAGCGGTTTTCTCCGCGACCCCGTCTGTGCGACCGCAGACAAGGAGTCATTCGCTACCCAACGCTGGTGGAAAAGTTCTCCATCAGCCAGAGCGTGCCGGTATTGCAGATGATAACCATCTTCTCGATGCACGTCCCGCATATCCATCTCTACGCTAAATTTTTCCGGAAGTTTGTTTCGTATGTGAAGATTTTTGCGAACGGCGCGAAAGGCCGAACTTCTGGTACTAAATCGGTCATGAACATCGCGATCTTGGGCGCTACCGGGGCGGTCGGCCAGGAGTTTTTGAGCCTCTTTTTGCGGCGGAAGTTCCCGATCGGTCAGCTCCGACTTTTGGCCAGCCCGCGCTCGGCCGGGAGCAAGCTCGCGTTCGGAGAGGATTTGATCCCCGTCGAAGCGGTGGGCCCGGACTCCTTTGAGGGGGTCGAGATCGCCTTCTTCTCGGCCGGGGCCAGCCGTTCCCGCGAATGGCTGGAACCCGCCCTGCGAGCCGGGGCCACCGTCATCGACAACAGCAGCGCCTTCCGCATGGATCCGAGCGTCCCGCTCGTGGTTCCCGAGATCAATTGGGACCAAGTCCGCCCCGATACCCGCCTGATCGCCAACCCCAACTGCACGGCCGCGATTCTGTGCATGGCCCTGGCCCCTCTGCGGAACCTTGCGCCGATCAGCCGCGTGATCGTGAGCACCTATCAGAGCGCCAGCGGAGCCGGAGCCGCCGCCATGCAAGAGCTCACCGACCAAACCCGCGCCGTGCTGGAGGGCAAAGACCCCGAACCCAAGGTCCTTCCCCACCCTTATGCCTTCAATCTCTTTAGCCACAACACCCCGATCAACCCCCAGGGGCAAAACGAAGAAGAGGCCAAGGTCATGGAAGAAACGCGGAAGATCCTGGGCCAACCGGACCTCGGGATGAACGTCACCTGTGTCCGCGTCCCGATCCTACGAGCCCATAGCGAGAGCGTGACCATCGAATTTGCCTCCAATGCCCCCGATCTGGAGGCCGTCCACGATGCGCTGGCGAGCTTCCCGGGAGTGCGAGTGGTGGATGACCCGCTCACCAACACTTTTCCGATGCCGATCTCCGCGAGCGGGGCCGAGGAGGTCCTGGTCGGCCGGATTCGGCGCGACCCCTCTCATCCCGCTGCCATCTCTCTCTTTATCTGTGGCGATCAATTGCTGAAAGGCGCCGCGCTGAATGCGGTTCAGATCGCCGAGCGGCTACTCCCGGTCAAATCCGGACGTTGAATAAGGTGCAAAACATGAACTGGCTGAAGAACGTCGTTATCGCCTATGGCGTGATCAACATTTTGGGTGGAGCCATGGGCTTCGTGATGGGCAAGAGCCCGATGTCGCTGGTGGTCGGGGGCCTGAGCGGCCTCACCCTGATCGGGCTGGCCCTGCAGACGGCCAAGAATCCGGCCATGGCCTGGCGCACGATCGGAATCCTGACCCTGGGCCTGCTCGGGTTCTGGGTCTACCGCCTGATGGGCGTGCTCGAGGCGGGCAAATCGCCGATGATGCCGGGGATGAACATCGCCCTCAGCGCCCTGGTCTTCGGCCTGCTGGCCTACGGCCATTTCTCAAGCGCCAAGGCCCACCAAGCCTAGTCCGCCGGCCCGAGCTCCGCCCCCTGCAATCGGGTGGGACTCGGGTTCGAAAAAAGAGGCTCGTCTGGTCGACTTTCTGGGTAGCATCACGGGCAAGACGAGCAGCGTGACGGGGGCTATCTTGACGACGCATCGCTACAAGCCATACGGGGCGCGCCTCTCGGGGCCGTTCTTCGGGGCCGGGTTCTTCTGGACCGGGAACACGGGTTCGCGCTCGACCGGGCGGCCGTTCGCCGAGCAATACAACCGCGCCCGGCACTACTCCATCATCCTCAGCCAATGGACCACGTGCGATGCCCTCTGGCCGACGGAGTCGGCGTATGGGTATGTTCGGGGGAACCCGAACACAAGGCTGGATCCATCGGGCGAGATCCCAACTGGACCTTGCCTAAAGCATGAACAAGCCGAATGTCGGAAAGCATGCAAATCATATTCAGGGTGGATTTGCTACAAGAGGGAGGCAAGAGTTGGGAATTGCACTATTTTCTGGACCGTCCAATGTATTTGCACGGGTACTTACAAGCCAGGAGGTCCTCTGCCAAAGCCTCGCCCCAAAAACCCTGTACCTAGGCCAGGCAGAGGTCCAATAGTGATTCCGTGCGAAGCCTTTTGTGATGCGGTCTGTACAGGGCTTTTGAGCCTACCTCAAATTCCCCCTGGTCTCCCTGATTGGATTTGCAAGGACCTATGCATCAACACTGGGAAACTCCTGAGGTTATGCAAGTGAAGCGGAGCGGATTCTTCTTCGGGCCTAGGATCCCAAATCGAAGGGTAGCACTAAGTTGCCAAATTGCGCTCGCCCTTTCCGCAGCTCTTTGCTACACGATTCCTAGCATGCCTTGCGAGATGACTTTGGTCATAACCACTGTGCTCGCATTAACGCTTGGATACCTTGCAAGGCCCGAAGGTCTCTATAGAACCTTTCTTCAATTTCGAGAGAATCAGTCACGGCTACTCTTTGCTGTGGTCTTCACCCTCATCTACTCGACAACAGTTACTGCTTTGACCGTTGTATGCATTGCTCTCTGCTTCGACATCGTTGTTCATTTTCAATCCCACATGAAGCAAGCGATTTACCTGGGTTTCACAATTTTCACGTTAACATCAATTTCAATGATTGCTTTCTCTGCTTACTATGCTCAGAAATATGTAGAATGACTTTATCGTCAAGGGTGGGGCTCAACATTGATGGCTCGAACATTGGTCAGAGATCTACGCTTACGAACTACTTCTACGTGAGATCCATTTGCTTTCTCTTAGAAAAAACCTAGCAATGGTCGTAGCATTCTAAATCGGTCTTCATTCTTGTATCAGCCACCGAAATCATGACACACGAGAAAGTGATGGGTTACGCAGTTCGCAGATCGGTCGTCGTGTCCGATTGGGCTAGGGCTGCTGTTCAAGAAGAATGTTGGTACGCGGGCTACCCTTGGGACGACTTCACGCCCGGATACTGCGTTTGGGAATGGTTTGGTTTGAGTCCTAGCCTTAGTCCGTGCTTAGAGTACTACGAGTCAAGCGATCCCAATGACTATTGCGTCATATGCGTCACTACACCCGAGTCCTGGTTCAGGGTTCGAAACTTAATTAGAAGGCTCCAACCTGAAGAGTACATTGACCTTAGTGATATCCGGTTTGACCCTCGGATGATTGATCCAGTCTATGATGCAGAAGAAATTGATACGGCCTCTCTTGAGCCGTTAGGATGGGACGGTGCCTCTGCCTGGTATGCGTCCCTCATAGGGGATATGAAGCCCGCCTATCCTTGGGACGAGACGACCGAGGCTGGTGCTCTTAGGCTTTTTGCTACATGTGATGAAGCTGAAGCTGCTTGCGATGAGTTTAACCAGAAGGCGGGTTCGGCCGACAATTTCCTCTTTCCAGCCAAGATCTATTTGGTCCGCGGTCCGCGTCCTAGGTTTATCCGCTCTAAGCTTTGACCTCTCTGGAGGCTGACGGCTGGGTTATGTGCCTCGCTGGCTGGATCCCCCTCTATTCTTTGGCGTTTCTGGTCGACTTTCTGGGTAGCATCACGGGCAAGACGAGCAGCGTGACGGGGGCTATCTTGACGACGCATCGCTACAAGCCATACGGGGCGCGCCTCTCGGGGCCGTTCTTCGGGGCCGGGTTCTTCTGGACCGGGAACACGGGTTCGCGCTCGACCGGTCGCCAGTTCGCCGAGCAATACAACCGCGCCCGGCACTACTCCACCATCCTCAGCCAATGGACCACCCGCGATGCCCACTGGCCGATCGAACTGGCGTACGGGTATGTCAACGCCAACCCGGTCAGATTTGTTGAGCCCACCGGATGGGATGCCGAACGCGTGCCCGTAAGAGATCCAAGGCCACCTCTTAAGCTCGTAGACGGAGGCGCCGGTCGTAGGCCATCAGGCCCAAGTAGGCTTGTAGGAGGAGGGGCAATCACAGGAGTCGGAGCAGCAGGAACAGGGACATGCTTCATCCTTGTGGCGGGGTTAGTGGCTTGTTACGAGA
>ERZ761602.1566-NODE-1566-length-40847-cov-5.908095_pt1 | contig 40847 bp, 30 predicted proteins | sample MGYA00512165_ERZ761602 | MGnify/ENA primary metagenome ERZ761602 (study PRJEB28899, sample SAMN02445085) | bioreactor sludge metagenome | biome: EBPR sludge; isolation source: Thorneside wastewater treatment plant | place: Australia: Brisbane, Thorneside...
AGGTTCGGGTTGTCCTTGAGAAACTGATCGGAAGGCTCCTGCGTGATCCGTTCGGTCGGTAGGAGAATGCGCTTTTCCGCAGGCTTCTTGCCGGCAAGGAGTTCCATCGCGAGCTCGATCCCTTTCGGGCCCGGTTGGGGGTAGGTGAATGTCGCGGTCAGATCGCCCTGCTGAATCAGGTTGATGACCTCAAGCTGGCATGCGTCGATCCCGACGATCACCTTCTTCGGCGTTCCCGCCGCCTGCATCGCGCGAAGCGCCCCGATCGCCATCTCGTCGTTATGGGCGTACACCGCGTCGAACCCTTGCCCGGTTTGGAGGAACCGCTCCATGTAGGTCTGCGCTTTGGCCCGCTCGTACCCACAGTCGTCGCCCTCGATCACCTGGATGTCGGGGAACTTCCGGATCGATTCCATGAACCCATCCCCTCGATCGCGGGTCGGATCCGCATTCGCGATGCCGCGGATCATGAGCACCGTGCCCTTGCCGCCGAGCTTCTCTCCCATGAACTGACCGGCCGCCCGTCCGATCTCTTTGTTGTCCCCGCCGACGTAAGCCGTCCAGTTGTCGCCGGATACGCCGCGATCCAGCAGAATCACGGGTACTCCTTCCGACATCGCCTTGTCGATCGCCGGCTTGACCGATTCATCGGTCGGACTGACCAACAGCACCTTCGGCCGACGTACGAGAAAGGTCTCGATCTGACCGACCTGTTTCATGCCGTCGCCCTGCGCGTCCTGCATCGCGAACTCGATCACCGACTCCTTCGCCGCCGCCGCCTGGATCGTCGCATCGAAAACTTGACGCCAAGGATCCTGGCTGTTCGCCTGCGAGAACAGGACGAGCGCCTTGTCCTTCTGGGTGGTGCCGGCGCTGCCACCCGAGTCATCGGCACTCTTTGACGCGCAACCGCCCAGACCCATGGCAGCCACGATCAATCCCAACCCAAACCATCGCGCGCGCATGGTGCGAGTTTCGACGAGCCACCCCGGCAATCCTCCCGGCCATAATTCCGTTCGGTGTCCGAATCCCCCCAAATGCCGAACGTCGCCCGTGCCGGCGGCATCATGATGGCGAGCCTGTTCTTGAGCCGTGTACTGGGCATTGCTCGCGACACCATCATGGCTGCCCAGTTCGGACGCGGGGCGATGACCGACGCCTACGTCCTCGCGTTCCAAATCCCCGACCTGCTGTTCTTCCTCATCGCCGGGGGCGCGCTCAGTTCAGCCTTCATCCCCGTCTTCAGCGAGTATCTCCATACCCAGCGGGAGCGCGAAGCCTGGCACATTTTCAGTGTCGTCACGACCATCATGGCCCTCGCCATCGGCCTGTTCGTGGCCGCGGCGTCGATCTTCGCGCTCCCCCTCACCGAGCTGATCGCGGGCGGAAAGTCACCCGAGCTCATGCCGTTGATCGCTCAGATGAGCCGCATTCTCCTGCCCGCGCAGCTCGCGTTCTTCATCGGCGGACTGATGTTCGGCACCCTGTATGCTCGCCAGCGCTTCGTGGCTCCCGGTCTCGGGCCGAACGTCTACAACCTGGGCATCATCCTCGGCGCGGTCGTGATCTCCCACTTCGTCTCGCCTGGAATCGTGGGCATGGCGTGGGGCGCGACTATCGGTGCCGTCATCGGCAATTTCCTGATCCCGCTGGTGGTGATGCGGCGGCTGGGCTCGCACTTCACGCCCTCACTCGATTGGCGGCATCCCGGGGTCAAGAAGGTGTTCATCCTCATGGCCCCCGTCGTGTTCGGGTTGTCGCTCCCCGGAGTCTACGGCATCATCATGCGCGGATTCGGGTCGTACTTCCCGGACGGCATCAACACCGCCCTCGACCTCGCGAACAAGCTGATGCAAGCCCCGCTCGGCGTGTTCGGGCAGTCTTTGGCGATCGCCGTGTTTCCGGCCCTGACCCAGTTCTTTGCCCAGCAGCGCATGGACATGTTTCGCGCTCAGCTCGGCCGGACGATGCGCACGGTCCTCTACATCACCATTCCGATCTCGGTGGTGATGGTCGTGCTGGCCGAAGACATCGTCGCTCTCCTGTTCCAGTACGGCAAGTTCAAAGGGTCGGACACGTCCGTGGTGGCTGCCTGCGTCCAGATGTTTGCGCTCGGGATCGCTCCGTGGTGTCTCCAGCCCGTGCTGATGCGCGCCTTCTTCTCGATCCAAAGCACGGTGAAGCCGATCGTATTGGGGACTCTGACCACAGGGATCTTCGTCGGACTCGCCTGGATCCTTCACCTCTCCCCCCTCGGCTACCTTGGGCTCCCACTTGCAAGCACGCTCTCCGCCACGATGCTCGCGGTCGCGATGCTGTTTTTCATTGCCCGAGACATCGGGGACATCGACGCACGCGGCCTCGCCGTCACCGCCGGCAAGGCGTCCCTCGCCGCGGTCGCCGCCGGTCTCGTCCTCTATGCGGGGAGCCAATTGCTCCCCGTCGGAAGCGGCCTGGGTCGTAACCTCTGGGCCCTTGTCCGGCTCGGTGGCGTCGGCCTCGTGGCGGGGTGGGTGTACTACTTCGTGTCGCGCAAACTCGGGATGGCCGAAACCGAGTACATCGATCGAGCCTTGGCTCGACTCGATCGCCGCAAACGACCGCCCGCTCCGCCCGAACCCTGAGGTAGCCTAGGTTCCGTTCACGCGCGGGAGCGCATGGGTGCTGGTGTGCCCCTCGGTCTTCAAAACCGCTGTGACTTCGAAAGGGGTCGGGTGGGTTCGATTCCTACACGCTCCCGCCAAGATCACCTCACAGGATCTGTCGCACTCGCAAATTTGCGAGTTGCGTTTGTAGCGAATATGGTCCACAATGGGGAGTATGAACACGAACATCGAAGGAAGGATCGGATTCTCCGACCTCGCTCCTGAAGAGCAGTCTCGTCTGGAACAGATTGTATCGCGGGAAGTCCGACCGGTCCTCCTGACAAAAGGTGGTGACGTGATTGAACTCCCGAAGGCCCTGAACGATCTCCTCGTCACCGTCGTCGGTGCGATGAAGCGCAAAGAGGCTGTGTTCCTGATGCACGAAAGTGAGACTTTCACGACGCAAGCAGCCGCGAACTTTCTTGGCGTGTCGAGGCAGTACCTCGTCCGACTCCTTGAGGCAGGCAAAATCCCATTCCACACCGCCGGGACCCACCGTCGTGTCCTTTTCAAGGACCTCGCCCAGTATCGAGCGGAGCGAAGCAAAGGACGGAAGGCCATTCTGGACCGGATGACGGAGACGCTGGTTGAAGCCGACCTGTACGACCGAGCCGTGCCCCGCGAACGCGAGGAGCCGGGGTAGCCGTTGCGAGCCGACATCACGGTCGTTTTGGATGCTTGCGTTCTGGCCGAGGCTGCGGTGTCCGATCTTCTCCTGAGACTGGCGGACGAGCCTCGCTTGCTCCTACCCAGGTGGTCGGACTCCATATGGGAGGAGACTCGCCGAACTTGGATCGAAAGGCTCGAATTGCCCGAGTCGGTGGCCGAGTCACGGATACGCGCGGCTCAGACCGCTTTCCCAGAGGCAGATGTCACTGGATTTGAATCGCTGATCGATCGCTGCGCCAACCATCCGGAGGACCGCCATGTCCTTGCCGCAGCAATCCATGCAAGGGCGGATGCGATCGTGACCTTTAATGTGAAGGACTTTCCGGCGGTGGCCCTGGACCCCTGGGGTGTGGAAGCCGTCCATCCGAGCGCTCTGCTCCTCCTTCTGTACGACCTGGATCCTGGCGTCGTGACCAATGTGCTTCATGCGATGGCCGGCAAGGCCAAGCGCACCATGCCCGAGATGTTGGGCCGGTTGGCCTGGTGCGTGGAGCCTTTCATCAAACACATCGCAGCCGAGCAGGCGATCGAGATCCCTGACGTGCCTCCTCGAGATTGGCGTCGCGCTCCTTAGCCTTCATGGAAGTCGCGCAACCCACTCCGCCACGCACCCCTCAATCCACGGCGCCGACCGCATGGGATGCACCTTCAGCCATAATCGACCTCCAGACGGCCACCAGGTGAGCTCCAGTGTGCCGCGCTCCCCTGGGCGCTGAAAATGCCAATGGATCGAACCCGGATAGGTGGCAAGGGTCGAGCGCAATCGCACGACCAAGCCCAACTCCGTGGCGATCGCCTCCAACAAGGTCGCAGGGTCTCCCGCCAAGCGGGACGGATTCAGCTCGACGATCAACGCAGGGACGCGGGGTTCGACGCCACCGCGTCAGGCGCAGAGTGCACTTGGATCGTTTCCCCGCTCGGTTGAACGCTCTCGATCACCGGCTCCGCGAACATCGAGCCGGCCAGCACGGCGGCCGCGCAGACGACCGTCGCCGCGATCAAACCGAAGTTCGGCTGACGGGTTGGACCGGGAATCATCGCATCCTCGGCCGGTGTGTACGCCGCTTTCACCAATCCGAGGTAGTAGTAGACGCTGATGATCGAGCTCAGCGCGAGCACGATCGCGAGCGGCAACAACCCGGCGCGAAGCGAATCCTGGAAGATCATCAATTTCCCAAAGAAGCCGGCCGTCGGCGGAACGCCGATCAGCGACGCCGCGAACACCACGAGGAGCGCGGCCGCGAAGGGTGAACGCTGGGAAAGCCCATAGAGATCGGAGAAGCGGGTTCCTTCCTTGCCTTGGCTCGTCGAAAGCGACACCACGGCGAAAGTGCCTAGCGTCATGACGCTGTAGGCAATCAGAAACACCAGGGTTGCCCCGAGGGAGACCTTGTCCGGTGCCTTGAAGTGCGCGAGGAGCGCGACAACGAGGTAACCGGCATTGCCGATCGATGAGTACCCGAGAGTTCGCTTCACGTCACGCTGGACGCACGCGACGACGTTGCCCAAAATCATCGTCGCAATGGCGATACCAAAGAGCGCGGGCATCCAGAAGTCGCGCATCGACGCCAGTCCCTCGAGCACTCGGTAGAGTGCACCGATCGCGGCGACCTTGGAGCCCGCGGCCATGAAGGCGGTCACGTTGGTCGGGGCACCTTGGTACACGTCCGGGGTCCATTGGTGGAAGGGGACCAATGCGGCCTTGAAGCACAGGCCGATCAGGATAAGACCGCTGCCGAAAAGTAGCAGATTTCTCACCATCGGGTCGTCCGACGCCCACGCCTTGCCGATCTGCCCGAGGTCGAGACCGCCCGTACCGCCGTAGATGAACGCGATGCCGTAAAGCAGGAATCCGGTCGCGAACGCACCGAGCAGAAAGTACTTGATGGCCGATTCCTCGGAGCGAGCCTCGCGCCGGCTCATGCCCGCGAGGACGTACAGCGCAATCGACAAGATCTCAAGGCCGAGGAACAATATCAGCAGGTTTGTGGTGCTGACCATGATCATTCCTCCTGCCGTCGCCCACAAGGCAAGCTGATAGAACTCCGCGTAGGCGATCCCCTTCTCTCGGAGATACTGCTCACTGAACAAGAAGGAGATCGCGCAGATCCCGATGAGCAGGAGCTGCAGGATCAGGGTTACCCGATCCCGGACGATCATGTTCGCAAACGTCGCCCCGTCCGGCATCGAGAACTGCGATGCCACGAAGTATGCTGCCGCTCCCAGACCGAGCAGGGAGGTCCAGATGATCCCAGTGTTGCTCCGATTCTTTCGGAACATCTCGATGATCAGGGCCACGACCCCAGCCGTGATGACGATGACGATCGGCCAGAGCATGCTCCAGTCGATCGCTGGCGGGCGCGGGAATCCGTTCGGCGTCACAAACTGATTATGCGCGACATCAGCGCTCGGCATCGGCGCGGTGCGCCTGGGCCAAGGGCGAGAGTCGGAGTTCGGACGGCAAGAGCCCGAGGTATTCGCGCACGGACTCCCGCAGTGCTTGCGTTGAACCGAAGCCGCTGGCCGACGCGATGTCGTCGATGCCCGCTTCGCTGCTGCTCAAGTGACGCACCGCGATCTCGGTACGGCAACGGTCCACGAACTCGGGGAATCCGTATCCGATCGATGCTTTGAACGTGCGCGAGAGATGGAACGGGGAGTACCCGGCGAACGCCGCCGCTTCTTTCAGCGACCACGGAATCGTGGGGTCGACGCGCACCTTCTCGATGAGGCGCATCAGGGTCTCTGGCACTTCGAGCGGGAGCGTGGCGAGACAAAAGTCGGTGTCGGCCGAGTAAATCCGGGCGACCATCTCGTGGATCGAGGCATAGATGATCGGCTCGCTGAAATCGCTTGGTTCTCGGACCGCTTTGAGGAGTGCTCCCGCGACATCGCCCTCCCACGGACTCACGGGGACGAAGGCGACGGAGACGGCATTGCGCAGTTCCTTGGCATTCATCCGATCGACCCACTGGGAGAGCGCGGGTGTGTCGGCGTCGTTCCACGAGACGATGATCGAATCGTGGGTTCCGCGACCGATGTGAACCTGGAGCTGGATCGGCCCACGGAGATAGACGACGCTGAACGGGGCGACGATCCTCCACGGGTCGATTTCCGAAGCCCGGATCAGCTGAGCCCCCTGCCAATTCACGATGAGCGAGTGCACCCCAGGGCGGACCGTGACCTGACTTAGTGAGGAACGCTTTTTCGAGCCTTCCATCTGGTCGATCCGCAAGGTCCCATAGCTCGACAAATGACGGACGATGATCTCTCCATCGACCCGTCCTCCCATCAGAAACTCGATACCCGGCCGGGCCGTTGCTTGCACTTCACTCACGATCGTTGTGACCTCACTTCTCCTAGCCCCAGTATGCCCGAATCCGGGCAACAAGTTCGCGACGCAACGGTCTTGACCTGTCTACCGGGCGCACGATGCTCGATTTCGGGTACCCCACCAGAATGACGCAATCCATGACCGTTGCGGTGCTCGGTGCGACTGGCGCGGTCGGACAAGAATTTCTACGCTTGTTCGAGCGGCGGCAATTCCCAGTCGATGAGCTGAGATTGCTCGCTAGTCCTCGCTCTGCCGGTCACAAAATGCGGTTTCGGGATCGAGACGCCATCGTCGAGGCGGTCTCGCCCGAGTCGTTCGCCGGTGTTGACCTTGCCTTCTTCTCGGCGGGTGCGAGCCGAAGCCGGGAATACGCCCCGGCGGCGATCGCCGCCGGTGCGATCGTCATCGACAATTCGAGCGCATTCCGAATGGAGCCGGGTGTTCCGCTTGTCATCCCCGAGATCAACCTCGATGCGATCGGGCCAGCTGACCGCCTGATCGCGAATCCGAACTGCACGGCGATCATTCTCCTCATGGCGATCGCACCTTTGCGAACCCTGGGCACGATCGAACGGGTCATCGTCAGCACTTATCAGAGCGCGAGCGGCGGCGGAGCCGCAGTGATGCAGGAGCTCGAAGATCAGACTCGAGCGGTCCTCGACGGACGCGAACCTGAGCCCCGTCATCTGCCGCACCCCTACGCGTTCAACCTCTTCAGTCACAACACGCCGATCAACGCCGACGGCCTCAACGAAGAGGAAGCCAAGGTCATCGAAGAGAGTCGCAAGATTCTCGGCGAAACGAATCTGCGAATCAATGTCACATGCGTCCGCGTGCCGGTGCTGCGGGCTCACACGGAGTCGATCACCGTCGAGTTCTCGGGCGTCGCGCCATCGGAGGACGAAGTCCGCGACGTCTTTGGTCGGGCACCCGGCGTCATCCTCGTCGACGATCGCGCGGCCAACCACTTTCCGATGCCCCGCGAGGCCTCCGGACGCGCCGAGGTCCTCGTCGGACGGATTCGTCGCGACCCGTCGCACCCGAACGCCATTTGCCTCATGGCGAGCGGGGACCAACTGCTCAAGGGCGCAGCCCTCAATGCCGTCCAAATCGCCGAACGGCTGATGCAGGCCGGCCGTTTGGATCCTGTCGGCCTCGCTGGAGCGGGCTAGTCGGCACCGAACAATAGTCCTAACCAAGCGCCGTCATCACGCCGATGATTCCTCTTACGGAGGACGTGATGAACAGCCTATTCGGACAAGCGGAACGGACCGTCCTGGTTCCGGTCGGTATCGATTCAAGCGGTATCGACAGTCTTCGGGTGAACACAGTCATCCGAACTCGGCAGCTCGCGCCGACCCTCAAAGCCGGTCACGGTGCGATGGGTCGTGAACCGGAGGCGGGTTCGAAGGCTGCTGGGCCCGGTCGACCGGTCAACCGGCGGGGGCGTCGTCGTCCGTGAACAAGTCACCTCGTGTGGCGCCTTCGACAGGTGTTTGTGCCGGGGGACCATCCCACGAATATGGAACAAGAATTCATGGACGTGGTGATTGCCGGAGCCGCCGAAAAACGGCCCGGTCTCGTCGTGGAAGTCTGATTGGCGAACAGGAAGTCGTGATCAAGTTGCTGCGCTGCTGTGGGGATGTACGAGGAGTGAGCGGGCGACGATTCTGGGTGACGACAACGTGACGCTGATCCTCGATGTCAATGCGCTCGTCGCAGGTGGGACCATAAGTTCATGTCATTAGCGCCGAAACTCCTCCAATCCAAGCCCTACATCGAGAAGGCCCTTAAGGACCTTCCCACCCTGCCCGCCGTGGTCACTCGATTACTCGAAATGACCAGTAACGAGACCGTGACGACGGCCGAACTCGAGCAGTTGATCGGTGCCGACCAGGGCATCGCAACCAAACTGCTGCGGGTCGTGAACTCGTCCTATTTCGGCTTGCCGCGCCAGGTCTCGAGCATCGGCCAGGCGGTCGTGATTCTGGGATTCCAGCAGGTGCGGAACCTGGTGCTTAGCGTCGGTGCGATGAGCGTGTTCAGCGCTCGAACGCCGCGAGCCCGCGAAATGCAACGCTACTGCTGGGAACATGCGTTCGGAGCCGCCTCGTGTGCGCGGCTGATCGCGGAGTCGAAACGGCTCGATCCGAAGGACCAGGAGACCGTTTTCCTCGGGGGCTTGCTTCACGACGTCGGACGGCTCTTCCTGCTCTCCACGCTGACCACGATGTATTACCAGGTGCACGAGAAGGCCAAGAGTGGTGAGATCCCGCTCGCCCAACTCGAAGCGGAGACGTTCGGAATCGACCATGCCCAGCTCGGCATGCAGTTGGCAGTCGCCTGGAACTTCCCCGAGCAGCTCGCCTTGCTGATCGGGCGTCATGAAGGCCCGTTCGGGGGCGAAGCGGTGCCGATGCTGTACTGCGTTCATGCGGCGGATCGGGTCGCCAGCGCGGTGCTCTACAACCCGGAGGAGCCGCCGGCCAACAGCACCATCGATCCCGAAGTCCTCGCCTGGATGGGTTTCAACGAAGAGCGTCAAGTCTGGCTCCACGAGGAGACCGTGGTCAGCGTCGAAAAGGTCTCGGAGTTCATTGGACTCCTGTAGGAAAGTGCGATGAGTATCGGAAGCAACCTCGCCGGCATCTCGTTCTCCGGAATCGGCAGTGGCATCGACACCGAGTCGATCATCTCGCGCCTGATGCAGCTCGAGGCGCTTCCGATCCGACGCCTCCAGCAACAACAGGCCCAGATCACCCAGCAGCTAGGCGTGTTCGGGGCGTTCCGAGGGCGGGTCAGCGCACTCTCCTCGGCGGCAAACTCGCTCAACTCGGCGAGCGCGTACAACCCGAGCAAGGCGAGTTCGTCCGCTACCGACGTCGCCACCATCACCGCGTCGAGTGGCGCGGTGGCCGGTATCTACGATCTCAAGGTCTATCAGCTCGCCCAATCGGAGAAGGTCAGCTCGACGGCCCAATCTGGGGTCGGATCCGCGCTGAACATGACCGGGACCTTCAGCGTCAACGGCAAGTCGATTTCGGTCGTCGCCGGCGATACCCTGACGACGATCGCGCAAAAGGTCAACAGTGCGGGAGCCGGCATCACCGCGAGCATCATCGACGGGGGTACCGACCGGGGCTACCTCACCTTTGCCGCGAACGATCTCGGAGCCAAAAACGTGATCCGGATGTCCGATACCAGCGGAAGCGTTCTCGGCTCGTTGGGTCTTTCGAGCACGTCGCTGAGGACACCCATCTCGGGTGGTGCGGCGAGCTATGGGTTGTCTTCATCCACCGCGAAGTTCAAAGACGTCCTTAGTTTCGGGGACTTCACGCCGATGAACGTGACGATCAACGGCGCTCCCATCGCCGTCACCGCCGACGACACCCTGGAGACGCTCAAGACCAAGATCGATGGAGCCGGCCTCGATGTCACCGCCACCATCGTTACGGTGACTCAGAACGGCGAGCAGGTCAAGCGGCTCGAAGTGACCGGCGCGACGACGAACTTCGGCACCGAGGGTGACTTCTGGCTTCGTCTCGGTGTTCTCAAGCGCAGCAACGAACTGGTCGCGGCCCAGGACGCGAAGTTCCAAATCGACGGTGTCGCGATGTCTTCGTCGTCGAATACGGTGACCACCGTCATTCCGAACGTCACCGTGAATCTTCTCAAGGCGAATGGAACGACGCCCGAGCGCTCGACCCTCTCAATCTCGCGCGATACCGAGCAAACCAAGAAGACCATCAAGACGTTCGTGGAAGCCTACAACGCGATGGCCGACTTCCTCGAACAGAACAGCGGCTTCGACAAGGCCACGTTCGAAGCCGGCCCCCTCTTCGGCAATTCGATCGTCGACCAGGTCGAGTCGACGTTCGACGGTCTGCTGTTCGGCAACGTGGCCGGCGTCGGTGGCGCGTTCGCCAACCTCACCCAACTCGGGATCGGAGTCGACGAAAAGGGAAAGCTCACCGTCGATGACACCCTGCTCGACCAGGCCATCGCCGGCGACCCCGACAGTGTGGGAGCGCTGATGCGCTCCATCGGCACGACGACGTCGAATGACCTCGTCTTCGTGTCTGCGGACGCCAAGACCCTCGCCTCGCCTTTGGCAGGCTACGACGTGGTCATCACCCAGCTCGCCACTAAGGGTGTTTTCACGGCCTCGACCGAGCAGACGCTGAGCACCACCGGTGGGGAAGTCCTCACCTTCAGTGGTTCCCTGATCGGAAGCACGAGCTACCAACTGTCGATCGGTGCCGGGCTGAGCCAGAGTCAAGTCCGTGACCTGATCAACAACGACAGCAAGCTCAAAGACCTCGTGAGCGCCGAAATCGTCAGTGGCAAGCTCGAAGTCAAGAGCAAGCGGTTCGGCGTCAATGGCGGTTTCGACGTGGTGTCGAATCTCGACGCCGCGTCCAATAACTCAGGCATCGGCAAGGACGCGAACAAGGGTACGTACGTCGCAGGAGTCGATATCGCAGGGACGATCAACGGGGAAGCCGCGACCGGCAACGGCCAGTTCCTGACGGCCAAGAGTTCGGGCACGAACAAGAACGCCGACGGCCTCCAACTTCAATACACCGGCAACAGCCTCGGGTCTGTCGGGCAAGTCAAGTTCGTCAAGGGCGTTGCCGCCAAGGCGATCGAGAGCGCATCGATCTTCCTCGACACCGTCGGCGGCATCTTCACGGCGAACGATCAAGCTCTCCAGGCGCAGTTCGACGACCTCAGCGCGAACATCGACACGCTCCAGTTGAGGTTGGAGGCCAAGCAGCAGGAACTGAAGCAGAAGTTCGCGATCATGGACCGCACGATTTCGCAGCTCCAGGCCCAGCAGTCGCGTCTTGGGGCGATCCTGCGCAGCTAGAGCTTCAAGTCGACGATTCCGCTGACGCCGACTCCCTCGACCCGCTTAAGCCCGGCGGTGACGTCCTTTGACGACACCGGGACGAGCGCGCGAATGCGAATCTCCTTGCCGAAGAGGTCCATCTCCGGCTGAGCTACGGCTTCGACCAAGGCGACCTTGTCCTTCGGGCCGGTGACTTGGGCGGCACCGACCGCGCTGCTCTTGCCGATGCCGATGCTGAGAATCGGCACGACCTTGGTGGTCGCCACGGCCGTGTCCTTGTGCTTGGTCAACCCGTTGATCGCGGAGTTGATTTGGGGGCCGAACTGCTTCACCGCGGCACCCACTCCGAGCACTTTCAACACTTCCCGGACCTGACCGGAAGCGCCCATAGTCATCCCCAGCGCGAGCACTGCGATCATCGCAAATCCCATCGCCCAACGCACTCTCGATCCACTCATTCTTCACTCCTTTCGGGCCCGTTGCCCGTCTATGGATGCCGACGCAGAAACGGGCACAATGGTTGCATGCACTGGCACGGCGTTTTCCCCGCGATCACCACTCCGTTTCACGACGATCTCAGCGTCGATCATCAGTTTCTCGCCCACCACGTTCGGTGGCTGATCGAGCGGGGTAGCCGGGGCATCGTGCCGCTCGGTTCGCTCGGCGAGGGCAATACGCTTCGCTTCGTCGAGAAGGAGGCCATCCTCCAGACCTGCGTCGAGGCAGCCGGCGAGATCCCGGTCGTCGCCGGCGTCTCCGCGCTCTCAACCTACGAGGCGGTCGAACTTGCCCAGACCGCCGAGCGAGTGGGATGTCAAGGGCTGATGATCCTCCCGCCCTATGTCTACCGAGGCGACTGGCGCGAAAATCGGGAGCATTTCTTGGCCATCGGACGGGCGACCGGTCTCTCGTGCATGCTCTACAACAACCCGATCGCGTACGGGGTCGATGTGTCGCCGGAACAGATCGCCGAGCTCGCGTCACTTCTGCCGAACCTCGATGCGGTCAAGGAGTCGAGCACCGACGTTCGGCGCATCACCGCAATCCGAGCCTTGATCGGCGATCGCTTGAAGATCTTCGTCGGGGTCGATGACTTGATCGTCGAGGGTATCGCCGCCGGCGCGACGGGGTGGATCGCCGGTCTTGTGAACGCGATGCCCGAGGAATCGGTGCGGGTCTTCGACCTCGCCCTTGCCGGACGCCACGACGAAGCGGCTGCGCTCTACCGGTGGTTCCTACCGCTGCTCCGCCTCGACGTCGTGCCGAAGTTCGTGCAGTTGATCAAGCTGTGCCAGCAGGAGGCGGGCATCGGGCGTGAGACCGTCCGTCCGCCGCGGCTGGCGCTGGAAGGCCCGGAGCGTTCCTCCGCCCTCGCCGTGATCCATGACGGCCTCCGCACGCGCCCGAGTTCGTAGGTTTCCTCTCCCCTCCGGCGATGGCGCGGGAGGGGAGGGGTGATGCTCGACTAGTTGTCGCCGATCTGGCCGAAGAACTGGACCAGGATGTCGAAGTCGTCGGAGTCCGTGCCGTTGACGCCGTCGAAGTCGCCGCCAGGTCCCGGGCCGCCGAAGTTCGCCACGAGGATATCCAGGTCGTCCGAGTCGACGACGTTGTCGCCGTTGGCGTCCGCGTTTTTCAGAGCGAAGACCAGGCCGGAAACACCGATCGGATTCAGGTTCACATTCGTGATCCGCTGGCGAAGCCACGTCGGGCCTCGCATGGCCACGTCGTAGAGTCCGGTCAGGGGCACGTTCAGAGCGAAGCCCTTAGGGCCGCCGCCTCCGATCGCGATCGTCGTCGAGTACGCGAGCGTCGACGTACCCGGGTTGAAGAACTGGACGGTGACCGTCTTCGGCGCCGCCGGCGGAATGTACCCGCGAAGCTCGACCGTGCCGGTGACGCTTTGGAGGTTCGTGAGGTTGAGGCTCCACATCCCGCGACCGTAGGTCGCGGCCATGAGTTTGCCGGTGCCCGGGACCGTTTTGACGTCATTGACCTGGGTGTTGGGCAGGCCAAGCGGCGCCGTGGCGTTGTACCAGGTCCCGCCGAAGTCACCGCTGGCGAAGACCCCGACGTCGGTCGCCACGAACCAGATCGCAGCCGGGTTGGTGATATCTCGGGCAAGACTGTTGGCGGGGACATCGGGCAGCCCCGTGAGTCCGGTACCGCTTCGATTGCTCCAGACGCGAGTCCCGGCGGTCGTATCGGCGCAGCGATACACATGGCCGGTGCCGGTGCCGCTGACGGTCACGACGATGTCGTTCTTGTTCGACGGGTTGACGCTGATCGAGGTGATCGTGCGGGTGGGCAGGCCCGGAGAGCCGGTCGTGATCTGGGTCCACGTCGTTCCGCCGTTCGAGGTCATCCAGACTTGGCCGTCGGAGGCACCGGTGTAGATCCGCTGTCCGTCGCCGGGGGCAACGGCGATCGCCCTGAGGTTTCCGCTCCCTGAGAGCAGTTGCGAACCAAGCCGAGCGGTCCAGCCGGTCGCACTCGTCCATCGCCAGAGGTAATTGGTGCCGGCGTACAGGACCGACTGATTATTCGGGTCGAGGACGAACGGGGCGATGAACGCGACGCTATCCGTACCGACCGAGGGAGCGATGCCGGAAGAACTTACCCAGCTATTTGTGGTGCGGTACAGATACAGAAACTGGGCTTCGGCGTACTGAATCGCAGGATTGGTGGCGTCGATGGCGCAGAAGCCCCCATCACCGCCGCCGACGTTGTCCCAAGTCGCGAGGTTGCCGTTGGCGAACGGGGTCGCGTTGTCCTGGGTGCCCCCGAGCATGATGTTCGGGTTCGTCGGGTGGTGGGCGGAGCGATAGAACTGGGTCACGCCGAGATTGGCACTCAGATAGTTGTACGACCAGGTGTTCGTACCGGGCGCGTACGTGAAGCGGAAGATCCCGCCGTCGCCCCCGAAGAGCGCCTGATTCGGATTGGTGGGATGGATGGCGATACAGTGCTGGTCGTTGTGAAGGATCGAGGTGCCGACGTAGGTCGGGCCGCCGACCGATTGCCACGACGCGCCGCCATTGACGGACTGGACGACATCGATCAGCCCGACGTAGACGACGTCGTTGGCGCCGTTGGTCGAGGTATCCATGAAGAAGTCGTAGCTACCCTGCGACCAGTTGTAGTTCGCACCGAGCGACGAATTGCCGTTGATGAACCCGGCGGAGACGTCGCTCCACGTCGAGCCGAGATTGGTGCTCTTGTAGATCTTTCGGGCACTGGGGGCAAGCAGATAAACGGTGTTCGCGTTCACCTTCGAGGCGGCGATGCACATCCCACTTTGACTCCCGGTGACGGGGGACGTGATCGAGGTCCAGGTGGCGCCGCTATCCTGAGATCGAAAGACCTTCCCTCCGGCGCTGTCCCCTCCGATCGCATAGATCGTGCGGGGCGAACCCACGCCGACGGAAAGGTCGCTCCATGACGCGACCGTCGAGATGGCGACACTCCAGGTCGCGCCGCCGTCGGTCGAGCGAAAGACCTGACCGTTCCCGGCGACCCCTCTGCCTTGGGTCACGAGGACGATATTCGGGTTGGTCGGGTCGATGAGGATCTTGTTGATCGCCCGGGAGCCGAGTTGGGCTCGTCCCTGGTTGACCCACGTCGCGCCGCCGTCGGTGCTCTTCATGACACCCATGCAGTAGGGCCGGCTGCCGGGGTAGTCGCCGGTGCCGACGTAAAGAATGTTCGGATTGGTCGGATGGACCGCGATCGAGCTGGCGGCAGTGACCTCCCAACTGTCGCTGAGCGGCGACCAGGTAGCGCCGTTATCGGTGGTTTTCCAGACTCCGCCCTGGGCTCCGACGACGTAGAACGTGGTCGGCGTGATCGGGTCGTAGGCGACGCCGTTGATTCGCCCGTTGAGCGGGGGCAGCCCGTAGTAGATGCGGTAAGGGGTGTCGAGATTGCGCGGCCCCAGATACTGCCAGGTGCCGCTGACGCCCTGGGGTCCGGGTTCGGCGCCTTGCCAGGCCGACATCGAGTCTCGATGAGTACCGGCATCGTTCCACTTCTTCCAATCGGGCTTGGCGAAGGGGAAGGCGCGCTCCTCGACGAAGTAGAGGTAAGCCTCGAGGTAGTCGAGTCCAGGGTATTCGCGTGCGGTCCCTTCTTCTCTCGACTCTCCGATGCGCCGCGTCAATTCCTCGTAGGTCTCGTACTTGGCCTTGTAGCGCGCGATCTGGCGCTTCAGCACCGTGACCTCTTTGATATCGAGGAGGTTGGTCGCGAGCACAGGGGCCACGGCCGTCACGCTCGCGACGGACGCGTGCTTCTTGAGTTTCGCAACGGCTCGCTTGCCGCCAACGAGCTCGACACGGAAGAGGCCGTTTTTCTCGCGGCCGAGAACCCTCCCGCTTTTCCCGACGACCCGCGCGACCCGAGCTTGGGTCTCCTGAGCTCCTTTGAGATCGACGATGACATCGACGGTTTCGGCTTGGGACAACGCGACCAGTCCAAAGACGATTCCAAGTAACACCGAACGCATACACTTCCTCCGGCGGCACAGTTTGCCGCTACGAAGGAAGGACTGCAAGTTCGGTGCCGTTGGTTCGATCCGGTGCCGCGCAAAAGCGTCAGGAAAAGCTAGTTGTCGCCGACGAGGCCGAAGTTCTGGATCAGGATGTCGAAGTCATCGGAATCGACGCCGTTGACACCGTCGAAGTCGCCGAGTGGCCCCGATCCCCCAAAGCCGGCCGCGAGGATATCGAAGTCGTCCGAATCCACCCGGTTGTCGCCGTTGGCATCGCCGTTGAACAGAGAGTACACGAGACCGCCGGCTCCGAACGGCGTGATCAGCACGTTCGAGAGACGTTGACGAAGCCACGAGGGCCCGCGTGCGGCGACATCGTAGGTGCCCTCGAGATGGACCGAAACTGAGAACGGTTGGGGGCCGCCACCCACGACTTGGACCGGGACCGTTCCTGCCAGCGTGGTCGTTCCGGGCAGATAGAACTCCAGCGTGACCTCCTTGGCTACGTTGGTCGGGATGAATCCACGGAGCTCGATGGTTCCGGACAGCGGTACGAGGACGTTGACGGGGATTTTCCACATCCCTCGTCCGAACGTCGCCGCGATGAGTTCGTCACCGGCCAGGGCGAGGTCGTTGACTTGGGTGTTGGGCAGACCCAGCGGTGCTGTCGCGTTGTACCAGTGGAGGCCCGCATCACTCGTCACGAAGACTCCGACGTCGGTGGCCGCATACCATCTCGCGACTCCGTCGCCTCCGCGACTCCTTTCGAGGTCATTGACGGGGACGTCGGGCAAAGCGGTCGATCCCGAACCGCTCCGGTTCTCCCAGACCCGAACCGGCGCATGGATGTTATCGCAGTACCAGACGTGGCCGGTGCCGGTCCCGCTCACGCTGACCACGACCTTACCGGACGCATACCATGAGATTTCGGACACGGAGGTGATGGCCCGATTGGGGAGTCCCGGTGATCCGGTGTCGACCCGGGTCCAGGTCGGGCCGGGGGCGAGTGCCAGCCAGAGCTCGCCGTCGGACGAACCGGTGTACGTGTTCCAGAAAGGCCCGACCGTGAAAATCGTGAGGATCGACCCGTTCGACGAGAGCTTTTGACCTCCAACACGGGGCGTCCATCCGAGGACATCTGCGTAATGCCAGAGGTAGTTCGTACCCGCGAGCACGGTGGAGTAGCCTACTTCAATCGGGGCGATGAAGGAGACTTGGTCGCTGCCATAGGGGGGCGTGATGTTGGTTTGCGTGAGCCAGCTGTCCGTGGTTTGAAAGATGTTCAGGAACTGCGCAGTCGCGTACTGCCGGGTCGGGTCATCGCTCCTCACGCCGCAGAACCCTCCGTCCCCTCCTCCTACATTCGACCATGTCGCGAGGTTCGGGAGTGTCGTTCTTGGTGTGGCATTGTCCTGCGTTCCGCCCATGAGGATGTCGTAACCAGCGGGGATCTGTCCAGCCCGATAGAACTGCACGGCCCCGAGCGAGCTGTTGTGATGGGTGAAGCTCGCCACGAAGCCGGTCGGGTCGAGCTGAAGTCGGACGACACCGCCGTCGCCCCCGACGACAGCCTGATCCGCGAAACTAGGGTGAATGGCGATCGCGTGCTGATCGTTGTGGATTTTGGCCACGCCGGTGTAGGTGGGGCCCCCGATCGATACCCAGTTCAGTCCCCCGTTGGGCGACACGACGAGGTCGATCAGGCCCACGTAGATGAGGTCTTGCCCGTTGTGGACGGTGGTTTCGATGAAGAAGTCGTAGTATCCCTGTGACCAGTTGTAGGTGAAGCCGACGTTTGCGTCGCCTCCGGGAAATCCGAGGCTGATGTCCGACCAGGAGCTCCCGGCGTTCGTGCTCTTGAAGATCTTCTGAGCCGAAGGACAGAGTAAGTAGACGGTCGACCCATTCAGTTTGGAAGCCGCGATGGAGACGCCCTGCTGGTTGCCAGAGACGGGTGAGGGGAGCGACACCCAGCTTGCGCCGCCGTTCGAGGAGCGGAAGAGCCGGCAGCCACTGTTGTCACCCCCGGCGGCGTAGATGTAGCGGTTCGAGCCGGAGTACGGAACCCCGACCGAGAGGTCGCTCCACGAAGCGAACGTGCTGATGCTCACGTTCCAGGTGTTGCCCCCGTTGGTTGAGCGCCAGACCTGGCCGTTGCCGGCAGCGCCTCGCCCTTGCGTCGCGATCACGGTGTTGGGATTGTTGGGGTCGAGCAAGATCTTGTTGATGGCTCGGGCTCCCAGTTGGGTCCGGCCTTGGTTGACCCAGGTCACGCCACCGTCGGTGCTCTTCATGATCCCCATGCAGTACGGCCGACTTCCGGGGTAATCGCCGGTTCCGACGTAGACCGTGTTGGGATCCGTCGGGTGCACCGCGACCGCACTCGCGGCCATGACCTCCCATTGATCGCCAAGGGCTTGCCATGTGGCCCCGTCGTTGGTGGTCTTGAAGACTCCGCCTTGGGCGCCGGTTGCGTACCAGGTGCTCGGGGTGGTGGGGCTGATCGCGATCCCGTTGATCCGGCCACTCACGGGTCCAACGCCGAAGTAGGTTTGGTAAGGGACTCCGAGATTGTTGGGACCAAGGTAGGTCCAAGCCGGACCGAGCCCGGTCGGACCGGGTTGCCCGGCACCCCAGGTCGGCATACGGTCACGATGGATGCCCGCTTCGTTCCACTTCTTCCAATCGAGTTGGTCGAACGGATACGCCCGCTGCTCAAGATAGAAGAGGTAGGACTCCAGGTAGTCGAGCCCTGGGTACTCGTGCCGAGGTCCGCTTCCGAGCTCTTGGGGTTTTGCCCCCGGCGTCAACTCTTCGAACACCTCGTACTTGCGTTTGTAGCGCTCGATCTGTGTCTTCAGCACCGAGACTTTTCGGACTTCGAGCAGGTTTGTGGGGAGGACTGGGGCAACCGGCTTCACGCTGGCCACCGACCGGTGTTTCCGTAGGCTTTCGATGGACTGTGCGACATCGCCCGAGAGCTCGACTCGGAAGGCACCGCCCTCTTGGCCCATGACTCGTCCCATCTCGCCGAGCACCCGGGCCACCTGTGCGCGGGTCTCGTTCGCGCCTTTGAGGTCGACCAGCACGTCCACGCTCTTGGCGTGAGCGGCCACCGTCAGGCAAGCCAGGCATCCCAGAAGCATCGATCGCATTCCAACCCTCCGCGGCGCGATTTCGCCACCACACATAAAGTGATAGCACAATTTGTGTTCAGATCCAAGCACAATTTCGCGGTGAACGCCGAGAATGGACAGCGTCACGTCGACCAATCGATCCCACCGTGGCTCGCTGGCACACTCGACCGCAGCGGATTAGGTCAGAACCGAAGCTCGTGGAAGGCGAGCGCGTAGGTGGCTGCGTTCAGGTACCGCAGTTCGAACGCGGCGGGGTTCGGAACGGTGGACCAGGTCGTCGCGACGTCGGGCCCCTGGCTTGCCCAGCAATAGCCCGAAAAGCCCCCGAATGAGGGCACGAGCGCCTGGTAACTCCCAACCCCGGGAAACACGGAGCCGAACGCGTTCCGAATCGCTTCGAGCGAATACGGACAGAACACGAGGTTGTCGGCTTGGCTCACGAGAAATCCGTCCGAGCTGAGGAGTCGCCGGCAGTCCTGATAGAAGCCCTCGGTGAACAGCATTTCGCTCAGGCCCCCTTCTTCGTCCTCGTACACGTCGGTGCAATCGACGACGATCAGGTCGTAGGGCTCCCGATCCGCCTGGACGAACGCGAAAGCGTCGCCGATATGCAGATCGACCCGGGGGTCGCCGAACGCGCCGTTCGAGAGGTTGGGCAAGTGCGTACGACACGCATCGATGACGCCGACATCGATCTCGACGATGTCGACGTGCTCGATCGAAGCATGCCGACAGATCTCTCTCAGAACACCCCCATCGCCGCCCCCGACGACAAGGGCGCGTCGTGGCCTCGGGACGTTGAGGAGCGGAATCTGGACGAGGGCCTCGTGGTAGGCCCGTTCGTCGAACTCGGTGAGCTGGATATGGCCATCGAGCAGAAGCATCCGGCCGAAGACCTCGGTATCGAGGATCGTGATCTGTTGGAACTCGGTCTGCGACTCGTGGATAACCGCACGGACGCCGACTCGAGTCGAGAGCTTGTCGCTTCGAATCGGGTACTCGAAAAACGGTTCTGCCACCGCTTACTTCTTGTTCTTGTGCTCGCGAATGAAGGCCGGCACGTCGATATCCTCGTCGATCACCTTCGCGGGATCCGGCGGCGTTTCGCGGCGCTGAGCGGCGGCGCGATCCCAAATCTCCTTCGGCGACACACGCTGGTAGCTCGCAGCTTCCTGCTGGCTCGGAGTCGGGCCCACGGCCGGGGTTGTCTCCTTGATCGGCGTTGCCGTCGACGCGGTCGTCGTCGTGGTTGCGCCGGAAGCTGGAGCGGTCGGCGTGGGTGGCGTCTCCCGGACGGGAGCCTGGGTCACGGCCTTCGCCGGCTCGAAAATCGGTTCGCCGAAGATCGCGGACGCCGCCGTCTGACCCTCGAGCGAATCGGGGTTGAAGCCTGTCGCGAGAACGGTGATCCGAACCGCCCGATCCATCTCGGGGTCCACGACGAGTCCGAAGAAGATGTTCGCCTCTTCCGAGTCGCACAGGCTCTGGATGTACTCCAGGGCCTCGGGCGCTTCGGTGAGGGTGAGGTCCTCGTTCGACGTGATGTTGACGAGGAGTCCGCGCGCGCCGTGAATCGTCTGTTCGAGGAGCGGGCTGCTGATCGCGGATTGGGCTGCCTGAAGCGCGCGCTGATCACCGACGCCGTAGCCGATCCCCATCAGGGCGGGGCCGGCGTTCGCCATGACGGCGCGGACATCGGCGAAGTCGACGTTGATCTGGCCAGGGATTGTGATGATGTCACTGATGCCCTGTACGCCTTGACGCAGGACGTCGTCGGCGACGCGGAAAGCGTCGGTGAGCGTCGTCCGCTTCTCGACGACCGCCATCAACTTGTCGTTCGGAATCGTGATCATGGTGTCGACGCGGCCGATGAGCGCACTGACTCCGTTTTCGGCGAGTTTTCGGCGCTTGGGACCCTCGAACGCGAACGGCCTTGTCACGACGGCGATGGTCAGCGCCCCGATCTCCCGGGCGAGGTCCGCCACGACCGGGGCCGCGCCAGTACCGGTGCCACCGCCCATTCCAGCGGTGATAAAGACCATATCTGATCCTTCAAGGGCTTTACGGATCTCGTTCTTGCTCTCCTCGGCGGCGGCTTTTCCGACTTCGGGATCACCGCCGGCTCCGAGCCCGCGAGTCAGGTTGCCGCCGAGCGGCACTTTCCGGGGTGCGTTGCTGCGGTCGAGCACTTGGACGTCGGTGTTCATCGCAATGAACTCGACCCCCTTGATGCCGGCTTCGATCATTCGATTGACCGCGTTGGATCCTCCCCCCCCGACTCCGATGACCTTGATGACTGCGCCAGTACCGGTACTCAATTCGTTTACCCTCATCGTTTTGTTCAAGCTTTGCCGCTGAAGAGCGTTCTGATCCGTTCCTTCCAACTTCCACTCGTAACGGCAGGAGCAATCTCCTCGTCGTCGTCCTGCAGCGCGTATCTCGCCAGGCCGGCGGCCGTCGCCATCGTCGGCGGGGAGGCGACGTCGGCGAAGGCCCCGCCCACGAGTGGGCGCAGTTGCCGCGACTTCATCGGCCCGAAGACACTGTCGAAAAGGGTGGTCGTCGCCGGCAGAAGACTCGTTCCCCCGGTGATGAGCACGCCTTCGTTCAAGGCTTCGTCGTAGCCGCCCTCGACGATGAGGCGTTGCGCGATCGTCGCGATCTCGCGCATGCGGCTCTCGATGATCTCGGAGAGTACCTTACGTTGAAGCGGACGAGCCGAGGTTTGACCGACTTGGAGCACATCCACGCTTTCGTCGTCATCGATTCCGGCGGCCCACGCCGTCCCCGCCTCGAGTTTCAGTCGCTCCGCCTCTTCGAACGTCGTTTTGAGCAACTTTTGGAGGTCACTCGTGATCAAATTGCCACCCACGGGGTAGCTCACGCTGTAGGCGATCGCCCCATCGAGGAACACGGCCATGTCGGTGACGCCCGCGCCGATGTCGAGGACACAACAGCCGCCTTCGACATTGGCTTGGCTCGCGACGGCGAGCCCAGATGCCACGGGTGAGGCGACCATCTGCCCGACTTTGTAGCCTGCGCTCGCCACCGCTTCCTCCACGTGACGGACATGCTCCGCGAGGCCGGTGACGATGTGGGTCATCACTTCGAGGTTGTCGCCATGCATGCCGATCGGCCGGTGGATCCCCCGCTGCCCGTCGATCCGGAATTCGCGTGGAATCGCCTGGACGATTTCGCGGCCGGCCGGCGGCATCGTTTGGCGGCTGTGCTTGATCACTTGCAGCACGTCCTCCCGACCGATCGGCCGCGTGCGCGGGAAGATCGGAACGAGACCCTGGCCGATCTGCGTTTCAAGGTGGGAGCCGCTGATGCTGACAACGAGCTCGTCGGGCTCCGTGCCCGTCATCTGGGCCGTCTTCCGCACGGCGGCGTCGATCGCGCTCGCGGTCTCGCCAACGTCGACGATCACGCCCCGATAGAGCCCCTGACATGCGATCGAGGCGCCTCCTCGGACGTCGAGGCGTCCCTCCTCGCGTCCCCCAACTGCCAGACAAGCCACCTTGCTCGTCCCGAGATCCAGTGCAAAAACCGTCCGTTCCTTCATGTTGCCTTGACCCCCTGCTGGGACTGCTGCTGGGCCTGTTGCGCCTGCTCACGCCGCTTTTGGCGAGCATCTTGCCACTTTGTCAGGAGGAACCTTCTTATAAGACTCAGGTTCGTGAAGATTCGACTCCCGAAAATGAGTGCACACACCAAAAACAGGTTGATGCCGATCTTATCGCCCAGCCATGCGAGGAAGAAGGCGATGACGATGTTCGAAATGAAGCCTGTGATAAAGATATCGGCGTGAAACTTGGACTCAAGGTTACTTCGGAGTCCCCCGCAGATGGTGTCGATGCCGGCCAAGCTCGCGACCGCGATGTATGTCGCCCATTCCCGACTCATGGGGACGTTCATGACCAAGGTTCCGAGCAGAATGCCAACCAGCAAAGCCAGGAAGGGGATCAGGATCACTTCGCGTCCTTACCCTTGCTCTTGGCTTCCTCGGGCAGCTTGGCCCATCGGCGAGTTTGGGGTCCCGAGTAGGCGGGCAGCTTCATCAGTTTGGCCGGTTCGACCGAAGCCATGGCGTCGTCCACCTGACGGAGCTCTTCCAGCGCGTTGCCGCGCATGTTCATGGCCCCAAGGAGGGTCTTTGGGTCGCCGATCGCTTCGATCGTGATCGGCGGGGCAACGGGTTGGTCGTTGACGTGGATGACGGTGCCGACACATCGGATGCTGGTGCGGGACACGACCCGATTGCCGTTGATCGCGATCGCTTCGGCACCGGCGTTCCACAGTTCGTTCACCGTCCTGAGCACGTCGTAATCGTGGATGATCTCGGCTTCCGGGTCCATGTTATGGAGCGAGGGAGCGTCGATCTTCGCTCGCGGACGGTCGCGGAGGGTCACGAGAATGCCAGGTCCGACGACTTCGGTCAAGCCCGCCATCACGTTCGTGTCTTGGAGGTTCGCGTTGAGAAGTTCCGTCTCTTTGTTTCCTTGAGACATGGCGTTCTCAAGGTCGGTCTTCTTCTTCTGGAGGTCCTCGACCGTCTGCTGAAGGCTGCGGACGCGTTGCTGGAGCTTCTCGTTCTCGGCGGCGACGCCGGCCGTACCGGTGCCGGCAAGAAGGCGCTGTCGCTGGTCGGGGTCAAGCGCCGAAAAGCGGTCTTCTCGCCGCTGTTCGGTGATCCAAGCCATCGCGATCAGGACGCCGAGGACCGCCATCATCGCGCTCAGCGAGAGGACGATGCCGGTATTGGACGAACGAAGAGCAAACGGATTCATCGGTTTAGGGGACCGGGAGCGGCACGACCACGGGGTTCTCCGGCGCCGTCAAATCGATCTGCCGAACCCTCGACGGCAAGTCAGGACGGCTGCCCAAAATCTCGGTGAGCTTCTTCAGCTTCGAGTCGAGCGCGTCAGAGGAGCCCAGGATGATCCGGCCCTTGCGATCCACCCGTAAGGATATCACTCCGGTCGGCCCAACCTCTACAATCCATGCCGATTTGGGAAAGGTTTCTCGTAAATCCCGGCAGAGTTCGGCGATCGGGGCCGCTTCCCATGCCCCGACGAGCGTCCCGTTGAGGGTGAGGGCGGAGTCGGGCAAGACGACCGTCGGTACCGTGCCGGCTGTCGAGCCGCGGTAGATGGCGCCGTCGGGCGCGAGGAGGAGGCCTGATTGGGCGATCCGAGCCACGGCGCGACGGCCTTCGATCCGGAGTACGGCGCGGCCAAACAGGTTCTGGCTGTAGCTGGCGCGGTCGACGCCATCGCCGGCTTGGATCTCGGTTTCGATCACCTTGCCGCGCACCTGACTCCAAGGGACGTTCGAGACCGACTCGAACGTACGCCGGATTCTGCCCTCATCGAAGCCGGAGGCCCCGACGACCCGAACGCTGGTCAGGGCCGTGAGGCGGCTGAAAAACAGCCCTGTCGCCACGTTCAGGATCACTGCCCCCCAGAGAATCGGCACCCACGGGATCGGGCTCCGCCTCGCGCGCTTCTTGCGAGCCGTCAAGGCTTGCCCTGCCTTTTTGATCGGACTAGGGCATCGTCGACCATCCATGCGCACAAGTCATCGAACCCGATTCCAGCCGTCTGCGCGCTCCGGGGCAGAAGCGAGGTCAGCGTCATGCCAGGAAGCGTGTTGACCTCGAGAACCACGCAACGTCCCTCGCGCACCATCATGTCCGTCCGAGTCGCCCCCGAACACCCGAGAGCGCGATGGGCTCGGAGCGCGAACTCGGCGGCTTCTTGCGCGGTCGCTTCGGACAGCCGTGCAGGACAGATTTCGATGGTTGCCCCAGGCTCGTACTTGGCGGCGAAGTCGTAACGGCCCTCCGGGGGCACGATCTCCACGGCGGGGAGGGCACGATCGCCGAGCACGGGTACCGAGATCTCCATCCCCTCGATCCGCTCTTCGACGAGAGCGACTGAGTCGTAGCGAAGGGCGAACTCGACGGCCGGAACAAGTTCGTCGACGTGATCGACGAAGGTCAGCCCGATCGTCGAACCTTGGGCGTTCGGCTTCACAACGAGCCGGGGTCGGAGCAAGGTCTCAGTGCCCCTCTTTTCGGCGAGCAATCGGGCCATGGTCTCCGCCTCTTCGGTCGACGTCACTCGAACGCCGCGCGCTACCGGAAGTCCGGACGCGGTCAGGACCTGCTTGGCAAGGGCCTTGTCCATCGCGGTAGCACTGGCTTGCAGCGACGAACCCGTGTAGGGGATCGCGAGCAACTCGAAGAGGCCTTGGATCGCGCCATCCTCCGCGTGGGTGCCGTGGACCCCGAAGAACGCGATATCGGGACGATTCGGGCCGGTGAACAGACTCAGATCGCCGGTGGTGAGGAGGCGGTCGGTGACATCGACACGGACCACGGCGTACCCCTTGCGCTCGAGCGCATCAGCAACCTGACGCCCGGTCAAGAGCGAGACCTCACGTTCCGCGCTGTCCCCCCCATAGACGACTGCGACGCGAGTGGGTCCAGAGCGGTCCATTTCGGCGATGAAGGCAGGCGCGAATTCACCGATCGTTCCCGCGCCCATCCCCGCGATCACATCACCTTTCATGGCAATTGCATGAACATATCGTGGAAGAAGGTGCCGGGTCGGAACGTAGTCGTGGGGCACATTCAGTTGCTCGGCGATCCGTGAGGAACTGACGCCGGGAAGGGGCGCTTCGCGAGCCGGATAAATGTCGGTGAGAACGACGTGATCGGCACCATCGAGGGCGGACGCAAACTCACTCAAAAACTGGGCCGTCCGCGAGTAGAGGTGCGGCTGGTAGACCACGACCAGGCGTCGATCCGGATAGCGCTCACGCAGCGCCTGGATACTTGCGGCGATCTCGGTCGGGTGGTGGGCGTAGTCGTCGATCACGGTGAGGTCGCCCTCTCGCATGACCTGAAGTCGGCGGCTGGCGCCGCCGAAGCTGGAAATCCCGCCCCACGCGCGCTCTCCCTGGGCCCCGGCCGCGTCGCAGGCCGCAAGCGCGCCCTGCGCGTTCAAAAGGCTGTGTCGTCCAGGGATCGCGATCGTGCGCCGTGCGCCATCGTCGAGCCCGTAGGACCGCTTCTGGCCGGGGAATCGGCGCGCGATCTCAGAGGCACCGGCGTCCTCCCCCGCATAAATGAGAGTGCCGTCGCTGGGAAGCGTCATGACGAACCGCTCGACACTCTCGCGGAGGCCCTCCCAACTGCCATGAAAGTCCAAGTGATCAGGCTCAAGATTGGTCAGAACGATGATTTCGGGGCGGAGATCATGAAAGCTATCGTAAGCTTCACATGCTTCGACGACGGCCCATTCGCCGGTCCCCTCGACGATGGCCCCACCGAAGTCGGGGACCTCGGCCCCGATCACTACGACGGGATCGAGCCCTGCGGCACGGAGACCGGCGGCGGTCATGCCCGACGTCGTCGTTTTCCCGTGGGTCCCCGTTACCGCGATCGTCCGGTGGTTTCGGAGAATCCAACCGAGGACTTGAGAGCGACGGAAGAGAGGGCATCCGAGGTGACGCGCACGCGCCACCTCGGGGCTGGACTCGAGGTCGATGGCATCGCTCAAGACCAGGGCCATGCCGGGCTCGATTCCACTCCCCGTATGGCCGATATGAACGGGAATCCCATGGGTTCGGAGGGCGTCGACGCCTTCGCCTTCGCTCGCGTCGTTGCCCACGACCTGGTAACCCCTTGTCGCGAGCATCCGAGCGATGCCGCTCATCCCGGCCCCGCCGATTCCGACGAGAAAGAACTCGCGGTAGCCTTCGAGAGCGGTGGTGGGTGCGAAAGCGGTGGCGATCTCGGACTTGGTTCGCATGCTGATTCGTTGAGGATGGCAGGCTCGGGGATAGCGTCGCCAGGGAGTTCAACACAAGCGGCCCCCGGATTGCTCCGGGGGCCGCTCCTTGCTCAGGCGAAGCTCGTGGTTAGAACTTGACGCTGAGCTGGGTGCTCAACAGACCGCCTCGGTAGCGCTCGGCGAACCGGTTGCTGACGAGGTCGAGGTTCTTGATGTCGCTGGTCTGGTACATGATGCTCCAACGGGTGTTGTTGCCCATGTTGTAGCCGAGACCGAACGTGAACCATCGCTGGGTGATGTCCGGCACGTTGATGAGGTCGCTGTCGAGGACCACATCTTCGTAGCTGGCCATGAGGCTCCAGCTCTGATTGAGCTTGTAATCGAGTCGACCGATGAAGCTATTCAGCCGGTCATCCTCGTTCAGCAGCGCACCCGCATCGGTGTCGGCACCCTTGTAGAAGTGGCCTTCCGCCGAGATGGTGAACTCGGGGGTCACATTGAAGTGAGCCTTGGCCCAGAAGCCCTCGATGTTCGTCGGGTTCCAGAACACGCCCATGTGGCCCCAGTCTCCCGGAGCGCCGAAGTTCTTCTTCACCTGTCGGTAACCGACTTCGCCACCGAAGTTGGCCTGGTTGTAGCTCAACTGCGCCCAGAAGGCGTCGTTGTCGCTGGTCAGGACCTTGCTGGTGTTGTAGGTGTAGTCGCTCTTGGCATAGCCGGCACCGATTCCGAAGTTGCTGAACTTCAGGTTGATGTCGCCGCCGTAGACGTTGCTTCGGTTCCAAAGCTGGTTAGCGTTGTCCACGAAGAACGTGCTGGGGTTGTTGGTGTCGAGCCAGATGTAGGCCAGGTTCACCGCACCCATGTCGCTGATCGGGAAGTTCAAGCGAACGCCGAAGCTCTGATCGATGTTGATCTTGTTGCCGGCGAAGTCGTCCTCGAATCGAGCGACACCGCTCGTGAGCGGGTTGATCTCGACGCCGTTGACGGACTCGCGCTCGCTGGTCCGGCCGCCCCACAGGTGGAGGTTAGCCTGACCGAACTTGAACTTCAGGAGACCACCATCGAAATAGTAGTTCCCGTTGTCCCAGCGATCGTTATCGAAGTACGGCGTGTAGTCCGGGCGCTGCAGGAGGTACGAACCGACCTGATAGCCGAGGCGGCCGACGTCCGCCGTGAAGGCGAGTCCGGCCATGCTCGTGTCGACCGAGATCGACGCGTCCTGGATGTACACATCAGCCGCGCTCTCGCGGAATCCGCGGTTGAGCTGGAGCTGGCTCTGGTTGCCCAGAGCGGTGGTGGCGACGAAGCCATCGCGAACGCCGCTGAGCATGTTGCCCACGACGACGGTGGCGCGCCACTTGGGACCCTCATCGTTCGTGCCCTTGAAGGTGAACGCCGCCTCATGGAGGACGGTGAGGTCTCGGGTCATGCCCACGACGGCATCGGAGTAGGCGCCACGGCCCGCACCGGTGATCCGGCCGGTCGTGGTCATACCGTACTCGTCATCGTTGCCGTGGCCGGCAAGCGCGAGGAAGTTGAGGTCGCCGCTGATGTCGACAGCCGGCTTTCGCTTCTCGAGCTTGGTGACTCGATCGGCGAGATCGGCGAGGTCCTTCTTCAGAGCCTCCACGTCGACGCCGAGGGAAGCGAGTTCCTTCTCGAACTTCTCGGCGAGCTTCTTGAGGTTGTCGATGTCGTCCTTCCAAGCCTGCATGCCATCGACGGTCGCCTTCAGCGCCGCGAGCTGATCGCGGAGCTCCTTGACTTCGCCGGGCAGACCCATCAGGCCGTTGACCTTGTCGTCAAGAGCCTTCAGTTGGTCGCTCATGCCGCTCATCATGCTCATCAGCTTCTGATAAGCAGCGTTGATGGCGACGGCCATCTCGTAGCGGCTGGCAGGTCGGGCACCACGGAACATGCCGTCCGGATAACCCACGAGGATGCCCTCGCGCTTCATGTTCTCCAGAGCCTGGTATGCCCAGTGATTGTCCGGAACATCGGGGAAGTTGTCCTGGGCCATGGCCGGAACGACCATCGCGGCGCCGAGGACGGCGGTCAACGCATATCGTAGCGTTCGCTTCATATCCGCTCAGTTCTCCTTGAGTATTCTCCGACTGCGGATGAGCGAGCCTCGCTTCGTACGAACCGTACTCTCACAACTTTCCTTGAGTTTCCTATGAGAACCAGTCCGGCCTTGGCCTGGCCACGCATCCTGCGATTCGGGAGCGCAGAGGGTCACTCCACGCCATACTTGATTATGCCCCGATCTCGCTAAAATTGCAAGGTCGCGGGCTTCACTCTTGGGACTTTCGTCGCAACGCGTCGTTTCGGTCGATTTTGCGGGCCCGGCCCCTGGTTCTGGTCCCCTGGTAAAACGGGGCATGAACGTCAAATTGCTGCAGCGCCTCACCGAAGCCGCCGGGGTACCCGGCCAGGAGGACGAGATCCGTGAAATCGTCCGCGACGAACTCAAGGGAATCTGCGAGATCCGATCCGACGCCCTCGGAAACCTGATCTGCCTCAAAAAGGGCTCGGGCAAGGGCAAGAAGGGTGAGGCGCGCAAGCTGATGCTCGCCGCGCACATGGACGAAATCGGCTTCGTCGTCAAGTTCATCGACGACAAAGGCTTCCTTCGGATCGCCCCCCTCGGCGGTTGGGATCCGCGACAGATGGCGAGCCAGCGTGTCTTCGTGCATACCGAGGAGGGACCCTTGAACGGAGTCCTCATCCTCGGCACCAAGCCGAAGCACCTGTTGACGCCCGACGAGGCCGCGAAGGCACCAACGATCGACAACTTCTTTGTCGACTGCGGGCTGGGAGGCGACGAGGCCAAGAAGCGGGTCCGCCTCGGTGACATGGTCACGATGAACCGGACGTTCCAGCGAATGGGCAAGCTCATGACGTGCAAGGCGATGGACGATCGCGTCGCCGTCTATGTGATGATCGAAGCCCTCAAGGCCGCGAAGAGCCACGCGGTCGATGTCTACGCCGTCGCGACGGTTCAAGAGGAGATCGGTCTACGCGGCGCGGCCGCGAGCGGTTGGGCGGTTCAGCCCGACGTGGTCGTTGCGATCGACATCACCCTGGCCAACGACTACCCCGGCATCCCCGAGCAGGACATGATCACCCGACTCGGCGAGGGCGCGGCGATCAAGTTTCTCGACTCAAGCCTGATCTGCAGCCCAAAAGTCGTGGCCCACTTCCGTGCACTTGCCGAAAAGCACAAGATCAAGCACCAAATCGAGATTCTCACGATGGGCGGAACGGACGCCGGGGCGATCCAGCGCCTCCACGGCGGAATCCCCGCCTTCACGCTCTCGATCCCGACCCGCTACGTCCACACCGTCAACGAAACCGTCCACGAAGAGGACGTGGACGCGTGTGTGAAGCTCCTTGCCAAGTACATCGAGGATTGCCACGCCGGAGACTACCAGTACCGCTAGAACGAGCCGACGGGTGCGGCCGAGCAACCCCTAAGATTTCCTGGCTCCCTGGCCCTCGCGCAATGGTCCCATTGGCTCAGTTACAGGAAAAGCGGAAGTTGCCCCTATAATGGACCCATGAAGAAGCCCGAGGAGATCGGTGCCACCTTACGGTGTGCCCGAAAGGCCGCCGGGCTTTCGGTCGCCCGGACAAGTGTCCTTGTGGGGCTGTCCCCGGCCACCGTGAAGCGTTGGGAACGGGGTGAGGGGCTGCCCTCGGCCCGCGACCTTGGCGTCTACCTCGACCGCCTCGGAGCCCCCGCGGACTCTCCGGTGCGGGAGATTGCTCGCGTCTCGATCGATGACCTGAGCCGAAACGGGGGCGAGCGTCCGGTGCTGCGGTTCCTGCGCGCGGCGCGCCGGCGCAAAGGTATCACGCTTCCCGAACTCAGCGCCGCGACCGGCGTCAGTGCCGCCTCCCTCCATCGCTACGAAACCGGCGAGCGGGTGCCGGAATCTCTGGTCCGCCGGACGATCGGTCGTGCGTTGGGCTGCAACGACGCCGAGCTGGAGATGCTCGATCGCTGCCTCGATGAGCCCGGCTTTCGCTATGACCCTACCGACGCCATCCACAACCGCTTTTTCATCGCCCACGGGCCTGCCGCGGTGTTGCCATTTGCCCGAGCCGATGCGCTCCTTCGTGGGCAGGTGGTCAGCCCCGCGTTTCTGGCCGACATGCTCCAGGGCCTTATCATCATGGGCGATCACGGAGCGCTTCTCGAGCTTTGGACCCTGATCAAGCCGACGGCCGAAAAGCTGGATTGGCCGGACATGACCCGGGCCCTGGTCTCGGGCTATCTCAGCCTGGCACGGGTCGGCTCAGAAACCATGCACCAAGCCCGCGAACGCACGCTCCGGCGCTACCGCGAATACGAGTCGATTCCTCCCGGGCCGCGGAAGCTCAACGTCGGACTCATTCTCTCGCGGATCGCGGTCGCCGCGAACATGAGCGAGGAAGCCGCTCAATGGGTCTCCCAGTATCAGTGTGAGTCCGGCCTCTTTGGCGACGGCGAAGGATACGACGTCATCACCGGGATCCACCTCAGGGCGCTGATGGCGGACTTCGCCCCCTCGATCGAGCATTTCTCGGTCCTCCAGTCGCTTCGGAGCAGTACCCAGGGCATCCTCATGGCGTACAACGCCGACATCGCCATGCTCAGCGTCGCTCACAAGCTTGGGAATGAAGAGGAGGTACGGCGACTCATCGACCAGTGTCGCAATACCGAATCGATGTACGGAATCGGCTCACCGCTGCGGAACCGCATCGCACAGGATTGGGCTCGCCAGAGGTAACGTCCGTTTCGCGATGAAACGGTGGATGGGGTTCGGTCTCGTGTTGTTGATCGCGGCGTCGGTGGAGGGCCAGGACGCGACGCCCAAACCAGACCCAAAGATCGAAGAGTACGAGAAAGCGACCAAGAACTTGCCGAAAACGGAAGGCGCATTCACGTTTTACACGCGCAAGAAGGACATCCTTCTCGAACTGCCCGAGGATCGCGTTGGAAGGCTCTTCCTCTTTCAGGCCACGCTTCATACCGGGGCAAGTGAAGGAGCCCAAGCCGGCGACCCGGTCAACATGGCTTCGATCGACGCCCTCCGGTTCGATCGTGACGACGACCAACTCATCCTGGTCAAGCCGAACCTCAAGACGCGCGGTGTCACCGGCGATCCATTGAACGCCGCGAACGATCGCAGTGCGCCCGAGGCCTTCCTCGGCAACTACCGCATCGAACAAACCCACCCTGAGAAAGGGCTCCTCCTGGTGAACGTCACCGGCTTGTTCCAAGGAGAGGTGATCCGGCTCGGCGAGACTTTGAATTCCGGCGTGCCGGGGCAGTTCTCGTTCGATCGCGAAAAGAGTCGCATCGATCGCGTCAAGAGCTTTCCCGAGAACTCGGTGGTCCGGATGCTGCTGCACTTCCAGGGTTCGGGTTCCGCGTCGAACATGGGCATCCTCGAACTCCTGGGCCTCGCGCCGAAGAACTCCCTCGCGGACCCTCGGAGCCTGCCGATCAAGGTCACCTACAACCTGTGGTATCGCAAGGACAACGGCTATCGCCCTCGTGCCGCCGATCCTCGGGTGGGGTACTTCACGGAGGACTTCGTGGACCTCGCGAAGTTCTGGCAGGACGATCGGACGACGCGTTGGATCACTCGATTCGACCTCCGCAAGAAGAACCCGGGAGCCGAGCTTTCGGAACCGGTCAAGCCGATCGTGTGGACGCTCGACAACTCGATCCCCGATCGGTATCGACCTGCGTTCCGGCGAGGCATCCTGTTTTGGAACAAGGCGTTCGAGAGGCTCGGCTTCAAGGATGCGATCCAGGTGCGGGATCAGCCCGACGATCCCGACTACGACCACGCGGACGGGCGTTTCAACGTCATCCGGCTGACGATGACGCCCGACTCGGGCTACGCCGTCGCGCAGGCCCGAAACGACCCTTTTACCGGCGAGATTCTCAACGCGGCGATCACCTTCGACGCGAACATGGTTCGGGCCGCGTGGCAGGAGTATCGGGACATCGTAACGACCGGTCCGAAAGCCCACCAAGACGCAATGGGGCTCTTCGTGCGCCGTCCCGAAGTCGATGGCTTCGCCGAACTTCGCGCGCTCTGGGATCCGGCCGAGGCGCGGCGACATCGACGAGCCGTTGCCTTCGGTACTCAGGGCTGGCGGGTCGACACGTGCCGTCACGCCGAAGAGAAGGCGGCGCGCGCCGCCTACGCGTGGGACGCTCTGTTGGCCGCGCCGACTGTGGGGATCTCTCGCGACGAGTACATCGACCAGTACATCGCCGACGTCGTCTCGCACGAGGTCGGCCACTGCCTGGGTTTGCGGCATAACTTCTCGGCCTCCACGAACCTCACGACGGCGGAACTCGCCAACGACGCGATCGTCGCGCGGGAGGGGATTTCGGCAAGCGTGATGGACTACACACCCGTCAATTTCCAGTCCGTCCTCAAGGGCCGGGGCTGGTTCTACGCGCCCGGGCTTGGCGCCTACGACGTCCATGCGATCGAGTACGGTTATGGCGATCCGGGAGCCGACGAGCAGGCGACGCTGGCTCAGATCGCCTCCCAAATCAACCGCCCCGGTTTGGCGTTCATGACGGATGAGGATGCGGACGGCGTCGACCCCACGGTGGCGCGCTTCGACTGCGCCCGGGATAACATCCGTTATTCCTTGAAGACGATCGCGGCCGGGACACGCATGCGGGACTGGGCTGTCGCCCACCTCCCGAGGCGGGGCGAAAGCTATTCCAAGCGAAACGCCCTGATCTTGAGGTCGTTGACGCGGCTCTTCCGGGAAGGGGCGGCGATCGCTCGGTGGGTCGGCGGCGTCCAAGGGAATCGCAACTTTCGAGGCGACGCCGACGAGAAGCCGACCCTTCGACCGGCCGATGCCGCGATCCAGCGCGAGGCGGTCGCGGTCGTCGCACGCGAGTGCCTCTCCCTGAAGGCGGTGCCGTTGCCGGACGCGGTGCTCGTGACGATGAGCGGCGACTACGTCACCGGGCAAGGTAGCGGCTACACGGCACCGCTCCGCGAGCTGATCACTGCGCCCCAGCAAATGCTCGCGGCCACACTTTTGAGCGCAGTCAAGCTGGAGGCGATCGTCGAGAACGAAGTCAAGACCCCCCGTGGTCGCGATCGTTATACGATCACCGAGCACTTCCGGACGATCCTCGGTGCGATCTTCGAGGAGATCGGCAAGGACGGTTCGATCGCAGGGACGCGTCGGGATTTGCAGCGGTTCGTCGTCAACGGACTCATGGCGCAGGCCGGAGCCCCGGGCGGCGGCGTTCCGGAGGACGTGCGGCTACTCGCCACCGATCACCTCCGACGACTCGGCGCGCGCATGAAGCCGGGGAAGGGCGCCGATGCGCTCACCATCGCCCATCTGAGGGACCTCAAAGCCACCATCGAACGGTTCCTCAACCGTAAGGTGTCGGTCACGCGGTAGGCATGAAGGCGATCCGACAAAAGACAAAGGTGCGGGCAAAGCACCGGAGCGGGCGCTCGAACGTCCGTCCGATCCACTTGGCGTTTCTGCTCCAAGACTGGGAGGACGCCTATAACGTCGGAGGCATGTTCCGCGTCGCCGACGGGTGCGGATCCAGAGAGTTGATCTTTTCGGGTCGGACGCCGAGCCCGCCACACCCCCAGATTGGGGTCACCTCGCTCGGGCAGCATCGCCGCATCCCGTTCCGCAGTTTCGAATCGAACGAAGCGGCTGCGATCGCCCTCAAGGCCGAGGGCTACGCGCTCGTGGCGATCGAGATTGCCCCTGAGGCGGTTCACTATGCCGAATTCGACTACCCCGAAAAGGTCTGCCTCGTGCTCGGCAATGAAGAGAAGGGCATCTACGGGTCGGTGATGGCCCACTGTGACGCCTGCGTCTACATCCCGATGCTTGGCAAGGGACGCTCCCTCAACGTTCACGTCTCGGCGGCGGTCGTCGCGTTCCGCGCGGTGTTCCCCGGTTCGCAGGGGTAGCCTTGTTCGATGGCGTACGCACATCGGATCAAGCCGGGCACGAAGGTTTCTCTCGCCGATTTCGACCCCGATGCGGACGGAGGTCTCGACAAGGAGGCGGGTACACGGCGTGCGGATGAACTCGGCCAGGAGTTCGGAGAACTGGAAGACTTGCTCTTCGAGGCCGGCACTCACAGCCTCCTGATCGTGCTCCAGGGGATCGATACCAGCGGCAAGGACGGCACGATCCGGCATCTCTTGGGCTATGCCAACGTTCAGAGTTGTCGGGTGAATTCGTTCAAAGTGCCGACTCCGGAAGAGCTCGCCCATGACTTTCTCTGGCGCGTTCACGCGAAGGCTCCGGGCCGTGGGGAGATCGCGATCTTCAACCGCTCCCACTACGAGGATGTGCTCGTGGTGCGGGTGCATGAGCTTGTTCCCGAGCCCGTCTGGTCGAAGCGGTACGCACACATCGACGCGTGGGAGCGGCTGCTCGTCGACTCGAACACGATCATCCTGAAGTTCATGCTCCTGATCGACAAGGACGAGCAGGAGCGACGCCTGCTCGACCGGGAGAAGGAAGTCCAGAAGGCCTGGAAGCTCTCGGTCGGCGACTGGAAGGAGCGGGAGTTCTGGGACCGCTACCTCGAGGCTTACGAGGCGGCCCTGACGCACTGCACAACCGAAGACGCACCGTGGTACGTGGTGCCGGCCAACAAAAAGTGGTTTCGGAACCTCGCCGTCACCGAGGCGGTCGTGGAGCGGCTCCGGCCGTATCGCAGCGGCTGGCTCGAGCGTCTCGAAGCGGTCGGGGCGAAGGCGAAGGCGGAGTTGGAGGCGTATCGGGCCGGATGAAGGCGCGGGTTCTTCCGATCCTCCAACGCTATCAGGGCCTGGCCGGGATGGCACTCTTGCTCGCGGTCGCGGCGTTGTGGGTGCCGACGTTCTATTCGGGCGACAACCTGCGGAACGTCCTGAACCAGCTGGCGATTCCGGGCGTTCTCGCGATCGGGATGACGTTCGTGATTTTGACCGGTGGGATCGATCTCTCGGTTGGCGCCCATCTCGCGCTCCTCAATTGTGTGATTGCGACCTGGGGCAAAGCAGGGACGGGGCTCGCTCCGACCGCCCTCATGGCGTGTGCCCTCGGCACCGGGATCGGCGCGCTCATCGGGCTGATCATCGGATGGACGAAACTGCCGCCCTTCGTGGTGACCCTCGCCGCGATGGTCAGCCTGCGGGGCGCGGCCTTCGTCTACACGAAGAACGCGAACGTGTCGGGTATCGGCGACTTTCTTGCGCCGCTGGAAGGTCGCTGGCTTGGCTTGCCGATGCCAGGTTGGGTCCTCATCGTGGTCGCGGTGATCGCGGGGCTCGTCCTGAGTAAGACGATCTTGGGTCGGCGGATCTACGCCGTGGGAGGAGGCGGCCGCGCGGCCCACTATTCCGGTGTCCCCGTCGCTCGGACGCAGGTCGCCGCGTACGCGATCAACGGTCTCTGCGTGGCCGTCGCCGCGATCTTGCTCACGGCGCGGACCGCGAACGGCCAACCGGGGGCGGCGACGAGCTACGAGCTCGACGCGATCGCGGCGGTCGTCGTCGGGGGAGCCTCCCTTCTTGGCGGCTACGGGAACGTGGCCGGCTCGGTGCTGGGGGCGCTGTTCATCCTCTGCACGGACACGCTCTTGAATCTGCGCGGCATCGACGACAAAGTCGGGCTGGGGCTGAAGGGCGTAATCCTTCTCCTCGCCGTGTACGTCCAAAATCTGGGTCGTTTGCGTGATGGGGCATAATGCTTTCGAGGCGTCTGGATCGTCTCGACCTAGAAGAGCACGAAGGACAAGGATGGTTATGAAGAGGTTGTTGCGTTACGGACACGTTCTGGTCGCGGCGAGTGCCGTTGCCATGGGAGCTTTGATCGGATGCGGCGGTGGAACCGAGCCGGGCGGCATCACGCTGAATCGTGCCCAGTTCCTGGGGACGTGGCGCGAGAGCATGATCGGAACCGCAAACGTGGCCAGCTCCGGCTGCCCCGGCACGATCCTCTTCGGAGACAACCTGAGTGCCAGTTGCGGCGGCTCCGTCGTGTTCCGCAGCGATCTGACCTACTCTTTCTTCCGCGCCGCGACCGGCCAAGAGACGCAGGTCGAGAACGGCACCTGGGATCTGGTCCGCAACGAGCTCTCGATGCGGAACGATGTGACGGGTGAGATCACGAAACTATACATGCTGATGGCCGAAGACGGCAACAGCGTGATCGGCTCCCGCATGATCGGGAGATTCAAGGTCGATTGGACCTGGGTCCGGACGCCTTAGGTTCCCGTTCTTCGAAGAGAAGCCGGCCCCTCCGCGCATCGGGCGGAGGGGCCGGCGTCGCGATAGGCTCCCCTTCGGCATGGTCTCCCGGGAGAGATCGGATGGCGGGAGACCCGGGGGTGGGTTCCAGCGTGGGACCCCCCACACGCCCTCCTGATTTCGCAGGACCCCTGCAAAACCGACCAGGTTTTGCCGATGGGACGAGTAGAGTCATGACACACGCGATCGAATGTCGAGACCTCGTCGTCCGCTACCGTCAGAAGAACGGGCAGTTCGTCGAGGCAGTCAAGGGCCTCACCTTCAGCGTCGAGCCGGGTGAAGTCGTCGGGTTTTTGGGGCCGAACGGCGCGGGAAAGAGCTCGACCCTGAAGGCCCTGATGGGATTTGTCGAGCCACTGGCGGGCGAGTGCTCCGTCTTTGGGCTCGCAGCGGGCAGCGTCGAGGCGAAGCAGCGCGTCGGCTATCTGCCGGAGGTCGCCCTCTACTACCCCTTCCTCACGCCATTCGAGACGCTCTCGCTCTATGGCGAGCTTCAGGGTCTTCGGGGGCCGACTCTGAAGAAGGAGGTCTCGTCGCTGCTCGACCTTATCGGGCTCGGGCACGTCATGCACAAGCAGAATCGGACGTTCTCGAAGGGCATGCTCCAGCGAGTCGGGATTGCGCAGAGCCTCCTTGGCTCGCCCGACCTGCTGATCCTGGACGAGGTCACCAGCGGCCTCGATCCGGTCGGACGCAAAGAGCTGCGCAACCTTCTCAAGGAACGGCAGACGGCGGGGGCAACGCTGTTCTTCTCAAGTCACGAGCTGGCCGAGGTCGAGATGTTGTGCAACCGGATGCTGCTGATCCACAAGGGCCAGTTGATCGAAGAGCGGCGGATCGACGCGCTCATGGAGGAGCTGCGGCAGTACACCTTAACCTACAGCGGCAACGCCTCGATGGTCGGTCTGACCGATCATCTCGAGGCAATCCGACCGGGCGTGGTCCGAGCCGCGTTCGAGAACAAGGAGCGCCTGCTCGAGGCGGTGGCCCGGGTCCAGGCAGGGTCGGGGACGATCCTCGATCTCGTCGCGCGGGAGGGCTCGCTCGAAGACTATTTCGTCGACACCATCGCGAGGGCAGCATGAACCCATTTCGCAACCGAACCAGAGAACCTAAGCCGTTTCGCAAGGCCTGTCTCACGTGCCTTGCCGCGACCTTCTCGACGTTGCGTCCGCGCCGCTCGGCGCTGGCGATCCTTGTCTCGCCGTTGTGGGCTCGGAGGGGACGATGAAGTTCGGGGTGTGGAAGGCGCTCGCACGCGGCGTCGTGCTCGAATCCGTGCGTCGCAAGGACCTTTGGGTCGTTGCGATCCTCGGATTCCTGATCATGGCCGGGGCGGGAATGCTCGGCTTTTTTGGACTCAAGGGCTTGGAGACCTTCGCGAAGGACCTCGCGGCCTCGGTCTTGGGCATGTTTTCGACCGTGATGGCGGTCCTCGTCGGAAGTCGGGTGATGCCCGAGGAGATCAAGAATCGAACGCTGTATCCGCTCCTCGCCCGTCCGATCACGCGATTCGATCTTCTCTTCGGTAAGTTCATCGGGGCCACGTGGGTCACGTGGATCGCTTTCCTGCTTTTGGCGGGCTTGACCTCCCTCGCGCTAGCGATGTTCCAGGTCCCCTTCGAGGCGGTGATGGGCCAATACTTGATCGCGAAGATGCTCGGTCTCTCGGTGATCGTCGCGGTCAGCATGACCCTGTCGGTCTTCATGACCGCGTCGGCGGCGGCGACGATGAGCTTCGTGCTCGCCTTCGGATCGTCGATGATCATCCGGGCCCTTGTGATGGCCTACGAGTCGTCGTCGCCTGCATTCCAGGTGGTGTTCAAGTTCCTGAACGCGATCCTTCCCCAATACGGACTGTTCGACCTCGGGAGTCGGGCCGCGAACGGCTGGGGCCCCGTCCAGGCCTGGGTGCTCGGCGCGCTCGCCGCGTATGCGTTGGTGTACAGCTCGGCAATGCTCTCCATCGGCTGGCTCAAATTCCGGAAGCAGGCGATATGAACATCAAGCCGCTCTTCCTGACCACGGTAAGTTCGAGCGCGCTCGTGATCGGCGGGTGGATGGTGGGCGACCTTGGGGGGACGATCGCGCCGCCTGGAAGCCCCCCCGGTCTCGATGCCCACGAGACGCATGGGTCGACATCCCTGCTCGGGCAGTTCCGTACCAGCTTCTCGTCGTGGCTGTGGGTTCGGACCGACCTGTACCTTCACCATGGGGTCGAGATGCGTGGCTTGACCGAGCAGGAACTGACGCGCGGCAAGACCGGGGTCGGCTCCAGCGACAACCAGGACAATGCCCTTCATGACGACGATGCCCATGTGGCCGTCATTCCGAGCGCCGAGCATGACTTTCGCGGGATCTTCGGCGATCTGGAGCGGGCGACGAGCTCATGGAAAGACATGCGCGGGCACGACCACGCGGACCCGATTTCGGCTTTGCCCCTTTTCCGCTTGATGACCTGGGCCGACCCTCAGTTCATTCCGGGATGGACGACCGCGTCGAACGTCATCGCGAGGGACCGGTCGAACGAGGCCTTGGAGAAGGCACTCCGCCTCCTCCGGGAGGGCTTGACCCACAATCCGAACAGCATCGCCCTCCATCAGGAGATCGGACAACTGCTCGCCGCGCGACGCCGGGATTTCGCTCGGGCGATCGAGCATCTTGAGGCTGCTCGTCGTCTCGCGGTCGAGAGGCGCGAGCTCGATGAGGACGACCTCGACGCGCTTCGCGACGTCTACCGCTGGCTGGGGATGCTGTACCGCGACACCGGGCGGGAGGAGGCGCGCAAGGCGGTGCTCGCCGAGGGGGTCCAGGTGTTTCCTGACGACGCGGTGATCGCCCGCCTCTTGAATCCGCCGAAGCCGGTGGCGATCAGTCGCGAGGAGTTCGAGGCGAAGGCGCGCCCTGCAGACACGACGGACGATCACGATCACGACCACGATCATGGGCACGACCACGATCACGACCACGATCACGACCACGACCATAACCACGACCACGATCACGGGCACACGCACGGAGACCAGCACCACGATCATTGATCGGGGTGCCGGGCCACTGCGTTCAGGCCCAGGCGCCCGGGGGTATTCTCCCCCCTCGGTATGGCAGAAGTCGACATCAACATGACGGCCCGGCGCGAGCAGGTCGATGAACCGTGGCTCTGGCGTCTCGGCCAGGAGTTCGATGTGAAGGTGAACGTCATCAAGGCGAGCATCGACACCGACTTCGGCTGGGTGCAGGTCCGGCTGGAGGGACCGATCGAGGAGATTCAGCGCGCGACGGCCTGGCTGATGACGACCGGACTGCACGTGGAGGCCCTTCAGCGCGCCGTCGGTGCATGAGCCTGTTCGAACCTTACGTTCCCGACGATTTCGACGAGTTCTGGGACGCGCTCGGCGCGGAGGCGGAGCGTGCCCCGCTCGACTTCTACCGCTCAACCGGCCGTGACTTCGACCTCCCCGGGTTTGTCGTCCAGAGGCTGAGCTTTCGGGGGGTCAAGGGCGAGTCGCTCCATGGCTGGATCGCAGTGCCTGACGGGTTGCGTCACGTTCCCGGCTTCCTTTGGATCCCGCCCTACGGGCGTGAGTCGCTCCTCCCGAACGC
>ERZ761602.1569-NODE-1569-length-40732-cov-42.112865_pt1 | contig 40732 bp, 35 predicted proteins | sample MGYA00512165_ERZ761602 | MGnify/ENA primary metagenome ERZ761602 (study PRJEB28899, sample SAMN02445085) | bioreactor sludge metagenome | biome: EBPR sludge; isolation source: Thorneside wastewater treatment plant | place: Australia: Brisbane, Thorneside...
TTTGTCGCGACCGAGCATCGCCGGCCGCTGGTGATCGCCGGCTTCGAGCCGCTGGATGTGCTGCAAGCGATTTCGATGCTAGTCCGCCAAATCAACGCGGGCCGCGCCGAAGTGGAAAACGAATATACCCGCGCGGTCAGCGCCGAAGGCAACCAAAAGGCCCAGCGCTTGATGGACGAGGTTTTTACGGTACGGCCGAGCTTTGAATGGCGAGGGCTCGGTTGGCTCCCGGATAGCGCCTTGCAAATCCGGCCGGCGTTCGCCGCCTGGGACGCCGAACAGCGCTTTTCCATCCTCCCGATTCAGGCCGCCGATCACAAAGCTTGCGCCTGCGGCGAGGTGCTGCGCGGCGTCAAACACCCGCAAGACTGCACCGTGTTCGGCGCGGCCTGCACCCCCGATCACCCGCTCGGCTCCTGCATGGTGTCCGCCGAAGGCGCTTGCGCGGCCTACTATCACTACGGCCGGTTTCGCCAAGCGGCGGCGTCATGAGCCGCCGCGAACGCTTCGCCCGCCGGCTCGATCTGAAGCACGGGCGCGTGGAAATGAGCCACGGCGGCGGCGGTCGGGCGATGGCGCACTTGATCGAAGACCTGTTTCTCGCCGCCTTCGACAACGACTGGCTGCGCGCCCAGGACGATTGCGCCCAATTCGCCGTTCCCGCCGGTCGGCTGGTCATGGCGACCGACAGCCACGTCGTTTCACCCTTATTCTTCCCCGGCGGCGACATCGGCTGTTTGTCGGTTCACGGCACCCTCAACGACGTCGCGATGGCCGGCGCGCGACCGCTGTATCTCGCCGCCAGTTTTATTTTGGAGGAAGGTTTTCCGCTGGCCGACCTCGCGCGCATCGTCGAGTCGATGGCGCGGGCCGCGCGTCAGGCGGACGTTCCCATCGTCACCGGCGATACCAAAGTGGTCGAACGCGGCAAGGGCGACGGAGTGTTCATCACCACCACCGGCGTCGGCGTGGTCCCGGATGGCGTGGCGATTTCCGCCCGGCGGGCGCAGCCCGGCGATGCGATTCTGCTCAGCGGTCCGCTGGGCGATCACGGCATGGCGGTGTTGGCGCAGCGGGAAAACCTCAGCTTCGACGCCCCGATTCAATCCGACACCGCGGCCCTGCACCCGCTGGTGGCGGCGATGGTCGCGGCGGTTCCCGATCTTCATTGCCTGCGCGACCCCACTCGCGGCGGACTGGCCAGCGCCTTGAATGAAATCGCCCAACAAGCCGGAGTCGGGATGCGCCTGCGCGAGGCCGCGATCCCGGTGCGCGAGCCGGTGCGCGCCTTATGCGAACTGCTGGGACTGGACCCGCTCTACGTCGCCAACGAAGGCAAACTGATCGCGATCGGTCCGGCAGACTCGGCGCGGTTGCTGCTGGAGACGATGCGCGCCCAGCCGCTGGGGCGGGATGCCGCCATCATCGGCGAAGTCGTGGCCGACGATCATGCCTTCGTGGAGTTGGAAACGGCCTTCGGCGGCCGGCGCTTGGTCGATTGGCTAAGCGGCGAGCAGTTGCCGAGAATCTGCTGAGCTTGCCAGCCTCGCTTAATTCTCCCGCTCGATCTTCACCACTTTGATCATGTTGGTGCCGCCGGACACCCCGATCGGCACGCCGGCGCTGAACACCACGATTTCACCTTCGCGCACCATGCCCTTGTTCAGCAAGAATTCGGTGGCGGCGCTGAGCAGATCGTCCACCGAGGTGATGGTGGCGCCCAATTGCAGCGGCGTCACCCCCCAAATCAACGCCAGCTTGCGCAAAATACCCAGTTTCGGACTGAAGGCGATCAGCGGGGCCACCGGCCGGAATTTCGCCATGCCCAGCACGCTGGAGCCGCTGTTGGTGAATCCGATCAAATAGCTGGCGCGGACTTTTTCGGTCAAATCCACCGTCGCGAAATGGACCGCTTCATCGATTTTCAGGCCGATCTTGGTCATCAATTCTTCTTGGCTCAGCACGCTTTTGTGCATCAGGCTCTTAAAAATATCGCTGGCCTCCACGCTGAGCGCGATATTCTTCATCATCCGCACCGCCGCCACCGGATACTGACCGACGGCGGTTTCGCCCGAGAGCATCACCGCGTCGGTTCCGTCCAGGATGGCGTTGGCCACGTCGTTCGCCTCGGCGCGGGTGGGCCGGGGATTCGCGATCATCGATTCCAGCATCTGAGTCGCCGTGATCACCGGCTTGCCGGCGATGTTGCAGAAGCGGATGATGGTTTTTTGCATCAACGGCACTTCCTGGGGCGAGGTTTCCACGCCCAGATCGCCGCGCGCCACCATGATCGCGTCGGCGACGTGGATGATGCCGTCGATGTGCTTGAACGCTTCCGGCTTTTCGATCTTGGCGATGATCGGAATCTTGCGGCCGTAATGGGTCAGCATAAAATCGATCAGTTCCTTGATATCGCTGGCGTCGCGCACGAACGACAAAGCGACGTAATCCAGGCCGTGGTCGTAGGCGAACTGCAAATCGGCGCGGTCTTTGTCGGTGATCGCCGAAATCTTCAATTTGATGTTGGGCAGATTGACGCCCTTGCGCGGTTTCAACCGGCCGCCGTTGACGACGCGAGTCAAAATATCGCGGCCCTCGACCCGCTCGACCGTCATTTCGAACAGACCGTCGTCGATCAAAATCCGGTCGCCGGCCTTGACCTCCTCGTGCAAGCTGCGATGGTCGATGGCGATGCGGTGAACGCCGTCATGAAAACCGCCCACCAAATCATCGGTGGTCAGCGCCAGCGTATCCCCGGTCGCCACCTCCAAAAACTCGCCGTCCAGTTGGCCGAGCCGGATCTTGGGGCCCTGCAAATCCTGAAAAATGGCGATATAGCGATTCAGCTTTTGGGCGACTTCCCGGATCAGCCGGACCGATAAGGCATGGTCCTCGTGGGCGCCGTGCGAAAAATTGAGCCGGATGACATCGGCCCCTTCCCTTAACAAGCCTTCAATCACGCCCGGATTTCGGGAATTCGGCCCCAGCGTCGCCACGATCTTGGTGAACTTCATGATTTTCGACATGCTATCCCCGCTTAAAAAATTTTTAAAATTTTAATAATCAATTATTTATTTTTATAGGCTCGACGTGCAGTTTAAGTGAAGCGCCCATCGCCTTCAAACGGATAAATCGCGATGACAGCGGCAATCCATTTCAGGCCGGTTAAACTGAAAGCAGCTTAAATCAAAACCTCGCTCGACGGCCGAACCTTCGAGCGCTAACGAACGGTGGGAGGTTGTTCGATGGCTGACGTATTCAACCGCATCTTGGAAATTCTGTTGCCCGATATGCTGCAATGCGAAGATTCCGATAAGAATCCCGCCTTCACCATCGCGTTTACCACCGACGGGATCGTCCCGTTTCCGCAAGTGATCTTGCATGCGCCCAACGGCCAGCATCTGCTTAAAAGCGACGCCATCACCGTCAGCGACAGCCCAGGCGGCGAGCGTCTCCATACCGTCCAAGTTCCCGCCGACCTCTTCGGGTGCGGCGAAATCAAGATTCAGGTGGAAGGCTGCCGCAAGGCCGAGATCCATCAAGCCGGCGGCGGCGACTGGATCAAGGAATTCCGCTCCCTGCGGCTCGCGCCGGCAATCAAGGCGAGGCCGGTGATTCGAGCGGCGAGCGGCGCGGATCAAGGCTCGGTCAAGCTGTATTTCGGCATCCACAAACACATGCACCAGCCCTACTACAACGCCGCCGACCGGCGTTACTGGGACGGCGAGAAGGATTCGATCTTCGGCGCGCGCGGGGGTCCGTACACCCATTTCATCCCGACCGCCGTCCGTCAATACATCAACGGCGGCCTGCCCCACGCCGGTTTGTCGACCAGCTGGAGCGGTTCGCTGATCGAACAGCTCGACCGCTGCGCCGCCGAGGGTTTATGCGGCGGGCGTTTCGGCGGCTGGAATCACGAACTGCGCGCCGTCGCTCAAGAAAAAACCGCGCTCGGCCATCCACGGGTGGATTTTTCGGCGTTCGGCTTCTTTCATCCGCTGATGGCGCTGATCCCGGACCGCGATATCGTCAAGCAGGTGGAATGGCATCGCGGCATCATCCGCGCCGCCTTCGGCATCGAAGCCTCCAGCGTGATGTTCCCGCCGGAAACCGCCTTTCACGTCCGCATGATTCCCGCGCTCAATCAAGCCGGCATCAAGGCGGTGATTTACGATTCGATCCACCGCTTCCGGGCCTGCCGCGATTATCCTTACGCCGGCCTCAACGAGGGGATGCTGCCGCCCAACCCGGCCGAGCAGGTCAACCCGCCGGTCGATGACTGGCTGCAACTGCGCAACATCTGGGCCGGTTCGAAGATCTCGCCCGGCCTGCTCAAGCCGGAATACGTCCGCTACGAAGACCCGGACGGCAACATCCATCAGATCATCGCGGTCCCGGCCGAGCGTTACATCGGCAACGAAGACGCGCGCGGCGGTTTCGGGGCGCTGCAATATCCCGACGTGCTGGGGCAGGTTTACAACCAGATCGTCGCGACCGGCGCGTTCGATCCGCAACACCCGCCGTTTCTGCTGCTGCATTCCGACGGCGACAACCACGGCGGCGGCGCGGACAGTTACTACAACCACAACACCGGACAACTGGTGCAATGGCTGCAAGGCGATCCGCGCTTCGAATTGACCACCATCCACGACTATTTGGACCGCTTTCCGCCCGACCCGGCGCGCGCCGCGCACATCGAGCCGGGTTCCTGGAGCGGGGCCGACAACGGCGATCCGCAGTTCATGAAATGGTTCAGCCGCTACGACCAACCGTATTCGCCCGATTTGAATTCCTGGGCGGTGCTGACGGCGTTTCAGAACATGGCGCACGCCCTGGAAGACGCCTATCCCGGCAAGCCGTGGCTGGACGACCTCAGCCGCTTGCTGCTGACCGCCGAAACCAGCTGCTATTGGTATTGGACCGGCCAGCACATCTGGGACCAGCAAGTCACCAACGCCGCCAACGCCGGCTACGGCATGGTGAAAAGCGAAGTGGACGCCTTGCTGGCCTCCGGCAAGGACCGCGCCGGTCCGACCATTTTCGCGCCGTGGATCACGCCGGAAAATCCGGGCGGCAAGCGTTGGGGGCAAGGCTGCTTGCTCGACGCGCCGCGCGAGGGGACCGTGCATACCTTCGGCCACGACATCAGCGGCTTGAAACGGGTGACCCTGGCGCTACGCGCGGCCTCCTCCGAGACCCGCATCACCATGACCGACAACGGGCCTTATCCCTCGCAAACCGGCGCGGCGCTGACCGCCCATTACTTCACCGCCGAGCTGCCGGCCGGCGCGGGCGACGTGCGGTATTACATCGAAGCGGAAGACGGCAAGGGCAATGTCTCGCGCGGGGCGTTGGAGCGGGTGTTTTTGGCGTAGGCCGATGTAACCGGAATCCGGAAATCGGGTTCCGGTCTGCCAAACCGAATCGGTTGATCGACCATAAACCGATAGCGATTTAACTGCTCGGCAAAACACAGTGACGACTCTGGATATCACCACGCCCGATCCCGCCCTCTCGGTCTTGTGCCCTTCTCCGACCGAATTCCTGTCCGAGCGAAAGCTTGCGGCCGCCATCCCTGGGCCGCAGCGCGAGGTGACGCCCCAAGAACGAGCGGCGGCACTCGCCGAATTTGCGGCGAAGCGGGTTGGGGCAAAATAAAATCCCCAGCACATCGACCGACGTGGTTCAGGTGCGAATCAAATCGAGAGAATCTCAGCGCTTGGCGAAGACGCCCCAAGGTTGTTTTGGAATGGGCCTTGCTTGACATGAGGACACTATCGCGGTGGTTCGACTCGGGCGCCGCGCGTTGACCCCGGAGGACCCCAGCATGGCGACAGAGTATTATCTCGACACGATCGACCTGAAAAACGGCGCGAAACCGCTTACAGCAGTCTGCGTTCCCACCGGCTTTAAAGCCGGCGAAAAAGCCAACCTCATCCTTTTCCTGCACGGCACCGGCCAAACTTCGATTCGCGACTACTTTCGGCAAACCGATCACGACTTGCGATCCGTTTTGGACGGCTCAAATCCGGTCAAGCAGGTTATTCTGATCGCCCCCACCCTCTCTCAGGGGGCGCAGGGCGGCAATCTGGGCGGCGAGGAGGCGGACACCATCCCCGCCGCCGCCTTGCAGTGGTACTTGCCCCTGGTTTCCAAGGAATTGCAAAAGCAAAACCCCAATCCGCCGATCCCCGAATTCGATGATCCGGGCAAAATCAATGGTATCGTCCTGGCGGCGCACTCGGGCGGCGGCAAAGTCATGCTCGCCTTGGCGCGCACCCGAGGGGCGGACCAGTATGCCGATAGGATCACAGAATGCTGGGGGTTCGATTGCCTTTACGGCCAAGCCAGCGGACTGCTCTCGACGCCGACGCCCGCGCCGGACCTCAAAGCGCCCCAACCACAATGGACCGTATGGGAGAGCAAGCACAAGGCGCACCGAGAAACGCTCTGGGCCAACTGGCTGCGCGACAGCGGGGTCGCGTTTCACCTCTACTGCGCATCGGGTACGCGGGGAGGCGGCACCGCGACGCGCTCCACCAACCTCGACAAGCTAGCGAAACGGCGAAATTTGACCAAGGTTCACGTCACCTTCGACAGCTCGGCCACGCACGAGGGCATCACCAAACCCCGCTTCGCCGAACGGCTGCAAGCCCTGAATTTGTAATATTATTAATACATTTTCGCCATTTTTCTTGTTGGCCCGGATCTTGCTTTTATTAATTGCATACTTGAGGGGACAGCCCTATGGCCAAACGCACGCTACCGAATTTTCTTTCACTCTGGGCAAGCTATCCCACCGAACAAAAGCCCTGCGATCAGGGATGGGACAATCAGTGCGCCATTCGCATGAGCGTTTGCCTCATCGGCGCCGGTTTCAAGCTGGCCAAATATACCGAGCCTAAATGCAAGCACGGGCACGCGCGCGGCGCTGAGTCTTTGGCCAACTACCTTTGGAATCAGGTGGGTCGCCCGAAAATTTCTAAAACCGCGAGCGCGACGCGCATCGCGGTCGGCGGCAAAACCGGCCTGCTCTTTTTCAAGGACATTACCGGTTTTCGCGGCGGCATCGGCGATCATTTCGATCTCTGGAACAACGGCGCCACCAAAACCGGCGAATACATTGACTCCTGCAAGCAAACCTGGTTTTGGGAGGTCGGTTAGATGCTCAAGAAAGGGTGTCTGCTACTTTATCTGACGGTCCTCGGCTGCGGCCTCGGTCATGCCGGAAAAGAATTTCCCGAGGGAATGCCGACGCCTCCAGCGCCTTCGGTCCAACCGAGCGCGCCATCGGGCGCGCAAACCGCCCGCGTCGGCCATTACAGGCTGAGTTTGGCCGGCTGTCGCTTGACTTACGAAAGCGCCGACAAAACTGGGACGGTCGAGCTCGATTTTCCCCTCCCCTGCCAGTTCAACCGAAACGCGACGGGGGAGGCGCGGGTGGTGCGAACCGGTAAAAGCCAAACCCTGCTGGTGGAAAGCTCGCGTCCGGCCGACCCGGCCACTCGTTTGTCCGCCAACGAGTGCATCACCTTCGTCCGGGGTGTTATCGTGACCCCCACAGACCTTCGCCTCTCGGCGCAAACCCAAAAAGTCGCGCAATGCCTGCCAGCAGATTGGGATGAAAAGATGTTTCAGATTTTCGCCGCCCGCACTGTCCCCGCCGCCTCCGCTTTGAGGCGATAACCCCAAAGCCGGCTGCGAAAGCGGCCGTTTGGAGATCCGACGCGCCCCCTGCGCCCTCACGGTCCATCCAGTTGCGCCCGCAGCAGCCCCGTACCGCCGGCAGCGCCGAATTTGGAGTTGAACCGACCTCTTCACACCGCTAGACTGGTCAATTCTGCGGCGATTGCCGTTTTTTCCGCTGGTCTTTGCCGCCTGCGTCCATCCGATCCGCCGGACGCTCCCAGATTCAGCCTGTCAGGTATGCCACCGTGAACGCCGACTTTCAACGCATCAAACGCCTGCCCCCTTACGTCTTCAACATCGTCAACGAGTTGAAGGCCAAGGCCCGCGCTCGCGGCGAGGACATCATCGATTTCGGCATGGGCAATCCCGATCAGCCGACTCCAGCCCATATCGTGGAGAAACTGGTGGAAACCGCTCGACGCGGAGACACCCATCGCTATTCGGTCTCGCGCGGCATCCCGCGCTTGCGCCGCGCCATCTGCAACTGGTATCAGACCCGCTACGCCATCGCGCTCGATCCCGAATCCGAGGCCATCGTGACCATCGGTTCCAAGGAAGGTCTGGCGCATTTGGCCTTGGCCACGCTGGGGCCGGGCGACGCCGTGCTGGTCCCCAACCCCGCCTATCCGATCCACCCCTACGGCTTCGTCATCGCCGGAGCCGACATCCGCCACGTGCCCCTGACGCCGGGCGTGGATTTCTTCGCCGAACTGGAAAAGGCGATCAAGGATTCCTGGCCGCGCCCGAAAATGCTGGTGTTGAACTTCCCGGCCAATCCGACCGCCCAATGCGTCGAGCTGGAGTTCTTCGAGAAAGTCGTCGCCATCGCCCGCGAGCACGAGATTTGGGTGATTCACGATCTGGCCTACGCCGATCTGGTGTTCGACGGCTATACCGCGCCCTCGATCCTGCAAATACCCGACGCCAAGGACATCGCGGTGGAATCCTTCACGCTGTCAAAAAGCTATAACATGCCCGGCTGGCGAGTCGGTTTCATGTGCGGCAATCCGGTTCTGGTGGCCGCGTTGGCGCGGATGAAATCCTATCTCGACTACGGCATGTTCACCCCGATTCAAGTCGCCGCCATCGCCGCCTTGGAAGGGCCGCAAGCCTGCGTCGGCGAGATCCGCGACATGTACCAACGCCGCCGCGACGTGCTTTGCGACGGATTGAACGCGCTCGGCTGGCCCGTCGAGAAACCCAAGGCCACCATGTTCGTTTGGGCGGCGATCCCCGAACCATACCGACGGCTCGGCTCGCTGGAGTTTTCCAAGAAACTGCTGGCGGAGGCCAAAGTCGCGGTTTCGCCCGGCATCGGTTTCGGCGAATACGGCGACGATCACGTCCGCTTCGGCCTGATCGAAAACGAACACCGCACCCGGCAAGCGCTGCGCGGCATCCGCGACCTGTTCCGCAAGGACAGCCGGGACTGGCAAGCGCCGCCGCCGGCCAAGGCGGCGGGGGCGAGCCTGTGAGCGCCTATCCTCCGGTCAAGATCGGCATCCTCGGCCTGGGCACGGTCGGCGGCGGCGTCACCCGGGTGCTGGCCCGTAACGCCGGCGAAATCAGCCGCCGCGCCGGACGCGAAATCGTCATCACCCACGCCGCCGCCCGCAATTTGGATACCACCACCGCCAACACCGCGAACATAAAACTGACCGGCGAAGGCTTGGAAGTGGTGAACGATCCCGAGGTGTCGATCGTGATCGAGCTGATGGGCGGTTGCGAGCCGGCGCGCGAATTCGTGCTGCGGGCCTTGGCCAACGGCAAGCACGTGGTCACCGCCAACAAGGCCCTGATCGCCCTGCACGGCAACGAAATCTTCGCCGCCGCCCGCGAAGCCGGCGTGATGGTCGGCTTCGAGGCGGCGGTGGCCGGCGGCATCCCGATCATCAAGGCGATCCGCGAAGGCTTGGCCGGCAACCGCCTGGAATGGATCGCCGGCATCATCAACGGCACCGCCAACTTCATCCTGACCGAAATGCGGAGCAAGGGCCGCGATTTTCCGGAGGTGCTGGCCGAGGCGCAAAAGCTGGGCTACGCCGAAGCCGACCCGACTTTCGATATCGAAGGGATCGACGCCGCCCACAAGCTGACGATTCTGGCCTCCATCGCCTTCGGCATTCCCCTGCAATTCGACAAGGTCTACGTCGAGGGGATCGGCCGCATCACCCGCGATGACGTGGCCTACGCCACCAAGCTCGGCTATCGGATCAAACATCTCGGCATCGCCCGCCGCGACGAAAACGGCGTGCAGTTGCGCGTCCATCCCACCCTGATCCCGCAGCGGCAGTTGCTGGCCAACGTCAACGGCGTGATGAACGCGGTGCTGATCAACGGCGACGCCGTCGGCCAAAGCCTGTTCTACGGCGCCGGGGCCGGCGCCGAACCGACCGCCTCGGCGGTGGTGGCCGATATCATCGACGTGGTGCGCACCCTGACCGCCGATCCGGAAAACCGGGTGCCGCATCTGGCGTTTCAACCCGACGCGCTGTCCGATCTGCCGGTGCTGCCGATCGAGGAGGTGGAAACCGCCTGTTATCTCCGGCTGCTGGCGCACGATCGTCCCGGCGTGCTGGCCGACGTCACCCGGATTCTGGCCGATTGCGGCATCAGCATCGAAGCCTTCGTGCAGAAGGAAGCGCCGCCCACCGCCAGCGAGGTGCCGGTGGTGATGCTGATCAACCCGGTCAAGGAAAAGCGGATGAACCAAGCCATCGCCGCCATCGAAAAACTGGATAACATCCGCGCGCCGGTCATGCGCATCCGGCTGGAATATCTCGATTCGGACTGAGCCGCGCGAACGACGGACGGCCCTGGTGACGCTCATCCTAGATTTGGTGATTCCCGGCCTGCTCGGAGCGTGGCCGCGCCACCCGTCCGATCCGGCGTTGCCCCGCCCGCGCGCCCCGGCTTTGGAATGGCTCCTGACGCGCGCGAGCGTTTCCGCCGCGCCGGCCTCAACCGACGCGCTGCTATTCCAGCTTTTCGGTCTGCCGACGTCGGACGCCGCCGGTTTGCCGGTGGCGGCGGTCACCCGCTTGGCCGATGGCGGCGCGGTCGACGGCGGCTGGTGGCAGCGCGCCGATCCGGTGCATTTGCGGCCCGACCTGCGCGGCGTGTTCCTGGCGGACGCCCGGATGCTGGCCCTCGAAGCGGCCGAAGCCCGAGCGCTGGTCGAAAGCTTCAATCAAACCTTCGCCGCCGACGGCTTGCGCTTGGAAGCCTTGCGGCCCGAGCGCTGGTATCTGCGCTTGCCGGCCGATCCCGACGTGCGCGCCCATCCGCTGGAAACCGCCATCGGCCGCGACATCCGCGCCCTGCTGCCTTACGGTCCGGCCAAGGCGCGCTGGCATAAACTGTTGACCGAAGCGCAAATGCTGTTTCACGCACATCCGATCAATCAAGCGCGCGAGGCGCGCAACCAACTGCCCATCAACGGCTTTTGGCTTTGGGGCGGCGGTCCCGCGCCCACCGGTGCGCGCCCCCCCGCCGCTGGCCTGTACGCCGACGATCCGCTCACCCGAGGATTGGCGCGGCTGGCCGGCTCGGGGGTCACGCCCGTTCCCGAACGCGCCGACGGCTGGCTGGACAGCGCCGGTGGCGAGGCCGAGGGACTGGTCGTGCTGGAAGACCTTCGTTACGTCTGGGCCGACGGCGATATCGCCGCCTGGGTCGAGCGGATCGAGCATTTGGAAGCGGCCTGGTTTGTCGCTTGCCGCCGCTGGCTGCAAGCCGGCAAGCTGGCAATCCTGCGGCTTCATCCCGGCAACGGTCGAAGCTATACCGTCACCGAGACCGCGCGCTGGCGGTTTTGGCGGCGCCCCCGACCGCTGGTCGGGTTTCTGTAGCGACGGTCCCCGCGCGATGATGCCCGATCTGATCGTCCGCCGTCCGGCGCGCCCGCCCGGCGTCGAACTGTCGCCCTCGCCCTTGCTGAATCGGATTTACGCCGCGCGCGAGATCGGTTCCACCCTGGAATTGGCCAAGGACCTCCGTTACTTAAGCCCACCCTCGGCGCTGAGCAACATCGAGCGGGCGGTCGACTTGCTGTGCGAGGCCTTGCGGGAGCGCTGGCGCATCCTGATCGTCGCCGATTTCGACGCCGACGGGGCCACCGGTTGCGCGCTGGCGGTGCGGGGCCTGCGCGCCTTGGGCGCGGCCGAGGTCGGTTACCGGGTGCCGAACCGCTTCGAGCACGGCTACGGCCTGACCCCCGAAATCGTGGCCGTGGCGGCGCAAGACCGCCCCGACCTGCTGATCACGGTGGACAACGGCATTTCCAGCCACGAAGGCGCGCGCGCGGCGCAAGCGCTGGGCATCAGGGTCCTGATCACCGACCACCACTCGCCGGGGCGGGAACTGCCGCCCGCCCAAGCCATCGTCAACCCCAACCTGCCGGACGACGGCTTTCCCAGCAAGCATCTGGCCGGCGTGGGCGTGATGTTTTACGTGCTGACCGCCTTGCGGGCGCGCCTGCGCGAAACCGGCTGGTTCGCCGGACACGGCTTGAGCGAACCCAATCTGGCGCGGTATCTCGATCTGGTGGCGTTCGGCACGGTGGCGGACGTGGTGCGGTTGGACCATCACAACCGCATTCTGGTCGAACAAGGGGTGCGCCGCATCCGTCAGGGGCAGTGCGCGCCCGGCATCCTCGCCTTGTGCGAGGTCGCCGGCCGGGACCCCAGCCGGCTGAGCGCCGCCGACATCGGCTACTATCTCGGCCCCCGCCTCAACGCTGCCGGACGGCTGGAGGACATGAGTCAAGGCATCGCCTGCCTGCTGAGCGACGATATGGAGGAAGCGCGAGGCATCGCCCGCCGCCTGGACGAGATCAACCGGCAACGCGGCGAGCTGACCGCCGACATTCACGCCCAGGCGCTAGAGCGGATCGAGGGGATCGGGCGCGCGGCGAACGATTTACCCTTCGGCCTTTGCCTGTACGATCCCGAATGGCATCAGGGCGTGATCGGCATCATCGCCGGCCGCCTCAAAGATCGCCTGCACCGCCCGGTGATCGTGTTCGCGCCCGACCGCGAGGGCAGGATCAAAGGCTCCGGCCGCTCGGTGGCGGGCACCCACCTGCGCGACGCCCTGGCGGCGGTGGCGACCGAGCAGCCCGGCCTGATCCATCAGTTCGGCGGTCACGCCATGGCGGCCGGCATGAGTTTGGCGGTCGAGCGCTTCGAGCGCTTCAGTCGAGCCTTCGATACCGAAATCCGCCGTTGGCTGAGCGCCGACGACTTGCAGGGCCGTCTGCTCAGCGACGGCGAACTGGGACCGGACGAGTTTTCGCTGGACACCGCCAAGCTGCTGCGCGAGGCCGGCCCCTGGGGACAAGGCTTTCCCGAGCCGCTGTTCGACGGCGTGTTTGAGGTGTTATCCCATCAGGTGATGCGGGACGGCAAAACCCTGAAACTCTGGTTGCGGCCGCCCGCCACCGCCCTGTCTCTGGAAGCGGTCGCCTTCAGGCGCGCCGCCGACTTCGCGCCGGACACCCGCCAAGTGCGCATCGCCTACCATCTGGATGTCAATCTGTGGCGCGGCGAGCGGCTGCAATTGTTGGTCGAGCACCTGGAAGCCGCGTGATGCGCCCGCCGCCGCGCGGGCGCATCACACCCGTCTATTCCAGACCCAATTGATCGGCGAAGCGCCAGTGATTCTTGCCGGCCCGCTTGGCGGCGTACATCGCTTCGTCGGCTTGCCGGAGTAAATTCATCGCCAAATCCAGATTGGCGGGCAGCTCCGGCCGATACAAGGCGATGCCGACGCTGGCCGTGATGGAGGCTTTCCCCAAATGCAGCAAAAAGGGTTCGGCCAAGCGGTCGATGACTTTTTGGGCCACCGCCGCCGCCGCCGCCGGCGTCTCCAAATCCTGCAGCACGATGGCGAACTCATCGCCGCCCAACCGCGCCGCCGTATCGGTCGAGCGCACGCACTGTTGCAGGCGAATTCCGACCTGTTGCAGCAGCTGGTCGCCCGCGTCGTGCCCCGCGCTGTCGTTGACCTGCTTGAAGCCGTCCAAATCCACCAGCAAGATGGCCAGCAGCCGCCACTGCCGCCGGGCTTGCTGCAAGCCCTTGCGCATGTGCTCGAACAGCAGGTTGCGGTTGGGCAGGCTGGTGAGTTGATCGTAGTTGGCCAGACGCCAGTTGCGCAGGCTCACCTCGGCCAGAATCCGGGTCCGCTCCTCGACCTTGGCCTCGACCTTGGCCTCCAGGGTCTGATCGTAATTTTGCAGCAGCGCCTCGGCTTTCTTGTGAAGCACCTCGGTTTGTTTTTGGGCGGAAATATCCACGGTGGCGCCCCGATAGCCCACGAACTCGCCTTCCTCGTCGAACAGCGGCAAGCCGCTGCTGCGGGTCCAGGCCAACCGCTCCCGTCCGGGCAGCCGCACGCACAACACCAGCTGCTGGAAAGGTTCTTGGCGCTGGATCGCCGCGTCCAGCAATTCGGTCTCGGTCTCCTCCTGTTGCACGATCAAATCTTGCCAGTTCATGCCGAGCCAGATCTCGCGGATCCTCAGGGATTCGGCCAGGCGCCCGCGCAGCTCGCGGAGATGGCCGCCGGCGTCAAACTCCCAAAGCAAGTCATTGGAAATCTCGGCCAGATCCCGGAACAAGGCGGTATTGGTCAAGTTTTCATGGGAAAACGCGCCGATCAGCAAGGCGGAAACCCCGGCCACCATCACGATCTGATACTGGAGCGACAGATCGGCCGACCCGAACACCGCCACCATGATCGCGATGCCCAGCTCGTAGAGAAACACGCTCAACACCGCGCCGCGAATGTCGTGTGTCGCCACGATCCAGGCCAGCACCGGAAACACCAGCAAGCCGATGAAGGGCTCGGGCCGCTCGCGCCACAGGTGTTGCGGGATCCAAAACAAAACGGCCAGCAACAGAATGCACAGCAGCCCCTGCGCCAGCACCTCCAGCATCGCGGCGGGATCGGCGGACAGAAAAAATCGCAGCGGGCGCAATGCTTCGCGCTTGCGAAAGCGACGGACCAGGGGCGCGACGAACACCAGCAACAGCGGCGCGAACGCGGCGATGCCCACGAACTCGCTCGCCCATTCACTGACGACAGCCAAGGTCGAGGGCGCTTGCGGCGGCAGAATGCCGGCCGCCTTCAGCAGCATGACGTTTGCCAGCGCGGCGAACAACGCGCCCGCCGCCGCCGCCGCCAGGAACGCCGCCATTTGCCGCGTATCGTTGAAACGCCATTGGGGCTGGTGGCGACGCGGCCGCCGAGACTGGCGCAGGGTCTGGATCGCGACCAGATAACCCAAGGCGGTCAAGACGCTGATCGCCCCATAATAAGGCCAATGCGCCGCGGGCCAAACCAACGCGCCGGCGAGCAGGGATGCGATGATGGGCAAGGGCAGCGCCCGCGCGCCTTTCTCCAGCAGCACGGCGAAGCTCAGTCCGGCCGGCAGCGACCAAAGCGAGAGGCCGGTCGCCTGATCGATCTGGCGGACGAGATGCCACAGCGCCACCCAGACGATGAGATAAGCCAGCGCCGCCAGCCAAGCGCGGAGTCGGGTCGTTCGCGCCATCACCATCGCGCGAAGGTCGCGGTTGAGGGTGTCGTCGCGGCTCGCGTTCGCGCTTTCCATCGCTTAAAAACGCAGCGGCCGGGCCGCGTGCTTCGGTTTACCCCAGATCGGAGCGTTCAATAATGTTGGACTCGATATAAAGTTTCATTCCGCAGCGCCCGCGCCAGGGCGTCGCCCACCACCCGCGCCCAGCGCTCGCACCCCGGCGCATCGGCGATCAAATCCTGGCGCAGTTCGATTTCGACGTGCGCCAGACCCGCCGCCCCGCCGTGGGCGTTCATGGTAAAGCCGACCTCGCGGCCGGAATAGGGCTCATTATCCCCGACGCATAAGGTTTCATCCGCGCGAAAGCAATCCAGCAGCGGCGAGGCCAGACGCGGGTCGCGATTCCAGAGCACCCCCACCTGCCAGGGCCGGCGGAAGCCGTTCATGACCGGAGTGAAGCTGTGAATGGCGATCAATGCGGGGGCTCGCCCGTTTCCGTGCCGCCAGCGCTGGGCCAGCAGCTGGGCCACGGCGTGATGATAAGGCCAAAACAGGGCATTCAACCGCGCTTCCGCCGCCGCGTCGTCGAGATTCCGATTTCCCGGAATCAAAATCCCGTCGCTGAGTTGGGCGATGGAGGTCGGATCGCCGGGCGGGCGGTTGCAATCGATGACCAAGCGCGAGTAACCGGCCAATACGGCCGGCGCATCCAACTGTTCCGCCAAGCGCTGGGTGACGCGGGCCGCGCCGATATCCCAAGCGATGTGTTGGGATAGCTCGACCGAGTTCAAACCGAGATGGTCGAGATTGGCCGGTATCCGGTTGCTGGCATGATCGCACACCAACACCGCGGCCGCGCCGCCATTGGGGTTTAGCACCGTGAAAGGAGGCGGCTCTCCCTCGCCCAATAGCCGTTGCGAAACCGCCGCGGCGGCCCGAGGGTCAGCCGTGAAGCCATCGGAAAGCGACGGGGCCGCTGCTGGTGGGTCGATCACGAGAGCCGTTTGAGCACGTTTTGCCGGAAGCGCCCGGTTTGGGCGGGATCGGGCAGCTCTCGACCCAGCGCTTCCAAGATCAGATCCAGGCTGTTGAACTCCCCCCAGACTTCATCGCAAAGCAGGGTGCCCATCGGGCCGATCAATTCCACGAGTTCTTGTTCCACGATCGCTCGGGTCGCCTCGGTGATCCGCACGCTTTTTGGATCCCCCAGCTCCGGCGGCCGCGCCGACTCGCTGGCGAGCTGCTCTAGAATGTATTCCGTGGGCGGCATGGCCCCCTTCGAGCTTGGAACATGCACGTTGCTGGCAAAGCGCGTGCTGCCGATTCCGGCATCCTGCCTCAGCGCCAGGTCGAAGGCTTCCAGGGCTTCCACCCCTTGCTTGTTCTGAAACGACAAAAAGGTGATTTCGCCCTCCGACAGACCGAACTGGGCCAACAAACTGTTGGTGGTGGCGATGTAAAGCACGCCGGTGCGCTGCTCCCGACACAACTCACGCAGCAGGCCGCTCGCGCTTTTAGCGAGGCCGGGACGGAGTGACTGAGCCATGTTCGTACCTCCAGAAAGCGCCGCCCCCACACGCGCGGCGCTTGCGTGAGTGGAGCGCATCAGCTTTTCTTGCGCAGCCGTTCGAACGCCATCTTGATGCTGACCGCCATCCGCTCGACGGCGCGCGCCAAAGCCCCGATCTCGTCGCGCCGCTCGGTGCCGACGATCGGCATGTCGAAGTTGCCGCGACTGAGGTTTTCGGCGACGGCGGTCAACTCCACAATCGGCCTCGCCAGCTGCCGCGACAGCAGATACGCGACGCCCAACACCAGCGCCAGCGCGAACGCCATGAGGATCAGGGCGTTGCGTCTGGCCTCCAGCAACGGCGCGAAGGCGTCGTCATAATCCTGCTGGATGATCAAGGTCCAGCCCAGGGCGGTCTTGCGGGTATGGCCGACGACGCGCCGGCCCGCGTCCTCATAAACCGTGGGGGCTTGAGCCGCCCCCGCGGCGCTCAACGCCGGATGGGCGCTCAGATCTTGCAAGCTCTGGGTGATTTGCCGAGGGCGGCCGTGGGCGATGACCTTGTTGTGCTCATCCACAAGGATAGCAAAGCCGGTCTCGCCAATCTTGGCGTTGGCGACAATTTGCGAGATCTCCGCCACCTCCATGGCCAGGGCCATGACGCCTTGGAGCGCGCCGCTGGCATCGCGGATCGGACCGGCCAGGATCAGCGCCGGTTTTTGCGTGGTCTTGCCGATCACCACCTCCTGTCCGAGCGGTTGACCGTCGAGCACTTGCTTGAAGTAACTCCGGTCGCCATATTGATAGCTTGCCGACGGTTGCTCGTCGCTGCGCCCGATATTTTGCCCGTCGCGGTTGACGGTAAAGACCAGATAGGCCCACTCATAGGCGCCGCGCACCGTTTTGAGGACCGGCGTTTGTCGGGCGGGGTCCATCGACACCACGTCGGGCAGGGCGGCGTTTTGCCGCAGGACGCGCAGGTTGGTGTCCGCCCAATCATTCACCCGGCCGGCCATGTCATTGGCCGTCAACATCAGGCGGCTCTGGACAATTTGCTGCCAATCCCGCTCAAATTTATAACCGCCGATGTACAGTAGACCGAGCAGCGGAACCAACGCCACCGCGACCATGGTCAACAAAATCTTATGAAATATTTTTAAGTCGAATTTGGAATTGTTCTGTGTCATGCAAATCCCCCATAAAAACAAAATAAAACAGCTGCTAAATTATTTATTTGATCAGGTGTATTCTAATAATGACTATGTTGTCAGGCAAATTAAAATTGCTCGGACATCATTAAAATCAACATCAAATAGCCGTTCAAAGCGGATCGATAGAGCGTAGGATGGGTCCGTCGAAGCTCGGACTGAAAAATTCCAGCGCGGTCGCCGCAATCGCTCGGTCGGAGCGTTGCCCCCGACGATGATTGAACTAAGATAAACGAATTAACGCTTACTTGGATGGGTTGAAATGTCCTCCTCCATTCCAGCCGCCAGCGGCACCGAAATCATCGTCGCGGCGTCCCGCTCTCCGCTGCGGGTTCAGTTCGAGGTCATCGATATCCGGGTGATCTCCGGGCCGGATAGCGGGCAGGAAGCCCGGCTCGGCCTGCCGTCGGTGCGGATCGGCACCGCCCCGGACAACGATCTGGTCCTGAGCGACCGGGCGGTGTCGCGCCGGCACGCCGAAATCCGCATGACCTCCGATGGCCTGCTGTTGCGCGATCTGGGTTCCACCAACGGCACCTTCATCAACGACGTGCGCATCACCGAAGCCTACGTCCCCGAAAACGCCGAATGCCGGCTCGGTTATTCGCGGGTGTTGATCCGCCAGCACACCGAGGAACGGAAAGTGGCGGTGCCGCGCCAGGACCACCTGGGCGAGCTGGTCGGCGCCAGCGAGCGGATGCGCGAGTTGTACGGCTTGATCCGGGCGGTCGCGCCCACCCCCACCACCGTCCACCTGCACGGCGAATCCGGGGCCGGCAAGGAATTGGTGGCGCGCACCCTGCACGCGCTATCCGGCCGTTCGGGTCCGCTGGTGGTGTTCGACGCTTCGGTCGCCGATCCGGAAATGGTGCGCAACGACTTGTTCGGCCACATCAAGGGGGCGTTCACCGGCGCCACCGGCTCGCGCGAGGGCGCGTTCCGGCAAGCCCACACCGGGACTCTGTTCATCGACGAGATCGGCGAGCTGCCGCTGGATCTGCAGCCGCGCCTGCTGCGGGTGCTGGAAACGCGCGAAGTCACCCCGATCGGCTCCGACAAGCCGCTGCGGGTGGACGTGCGCGTGATCACCGCAACCCACCGCGATCTGGACGCCATGGTCCGCGCGGGAACCTTCCGGACCGATTTGTTCTACCGGCTCTCGGTCGTGCCCGTCGAAGTGCCGTCCCTGCGCGAAGTCGTCGAGGACATTCCGTTGATCACGCGGCACTTGTGCGAGCGGATGAGCCTGAGTTGCCGGATTTCCGAGGCGGCGATGGCGGCGTTGCAGCGCTATTCCTGGCCCGGTAACGTGCGGGAACTGCGCAATGTCTTGGAGCGGGCGGCGGTGATGAGCGGCGACCGGGAAATTCAGCCCGAAGACTTGCGGCTGCCCAAGGACGCGCGGCCGTCGAACGGACCCCCGCCATCGCGAACCCCGGCCTCAAGCGCGCCCGACGCGCCGCCGATCGATGAGGCCGAGATGTCAGCGCCGGCTCCCAAAACCAGCACCGCCGCCGCCCGCGCCCACCTCAAGGAAGTCGAGCGGCAGATGATTCTCGATTCGATGAAAGGCAATCACAACAACAAGGCCGCCGTCGCCCGCGATTTGGGCATTCCGCTCTCGACGCTCAAGCGCCGCCTCAAGGAATACCGGATCAGCGAGGAGGACTGAGCCGCCGGTCGGCGGCTCCAGCGCCGTCGAGCACCGGCGTCTGAACCGGGTCGCCTCGGGCGCGTCGGTCCCGTTTTTCGGCCTGTTCGTCCAAGGCCCACGCCACATGTTCCGCCACCACCGCCGAAGGATGCGCCGCCCGCGCTTGCAAGGCGTCGACCGCGCGCGCCGAGGGCGGCGCGTTGCCCAAGGCCACGGCGAGGTTGCGCAACCAGCGCTCGTGGCCGATCCGGCGGATGGCGCTGCCTTCGGTATGCCGGAGAAAATCCGGCTCCTCCCACCCGAATAACGCGATCAAATCCGGCGCGTCCAAGCCGTGCCGGACGCGAAAATCCGGCTCCGCCGCCGGCCGGGCGAAGCGGTTCCACGGACAGACCAGCTGACAGTCGTCGCAACCGTAAATCCGGTTGCCCATGGCGCGGCGGAATTCCAGCGGGATCGAGCCCTGCAGTTCGATGGTGTGATAGGAAATGCAGCGGCGGGCGTCCACCCGGTACGGCGCGACGATGGCGCGGGTCGGGCATACGTCCAGACAGGCGGCGCAGCGCCCGCAGTGCCCCGTCGCCGGCGCGTCCGCCGGCAACGGTATATCAAGATAAATCTCACCGAGAAAAAACCACGAGCCGGCGCGGCGATCCAGCAGGTTGCTGTGCTTGCCGATCCAACCCAAGCCCGCTCGTTGCGCCAGCGCCTTTTCCAACACCGGCGCGCTGTCGGAGAACACCCGATAGCCCAACGGTCCGACGGCGGCGATGATGCGCTCGACCAAGCGCTGCAACCGCCGCCGCATCACCTTGTGATAATCCCGCCCCAAGGCATAACGCGACAGATAAGCCCGCTCGGGATCCCGCAGCACCCGCCAGGGCTCCGCGCTTTGCGGCGGCCAATAATCCATCCGCGCCGAAATCACCCGCACCGTGCCGGGAACCAGTTCGGCGGGCCGGGCGCGCCGGGTTCCGTGCCGGGCCATGTACGTCATCGTCCCGTGAAAACCGGCCGCCAGCCAATCGAGCAGATGCGCCTCGTGCTCGCCCAGATCGATGCGGGCGACGCCGAGCTGCTGAAACCCCAACTCCCGTCCCCATTCCTTGATGGCGGCGGCGAGTTCCGCGAGTTGGCTTTCGGTGAAGGGCAGGGTCACGGCGGCGGCTGGATGTGGGAAAATGACTGGCGTATTGTGCCTCAACCCTCACGTTGCAGGAGCTTTTCCATGGGCGAATTGCCTTTCGCGCTGTACCGCGCCGCGCAGGTTCGAGAACTGGACCGGATCGCCATTCAGGTTCACGGCATTTCGGGCTACACCTTGATGTGGCGGGCCGGCGAGGCCGCGTTCGAGCTGCTGCGCCAACGCTGGACGGCGCGCCGGATCGTGGTGGTCTGCGGCGGCGGCAACAACGGCGGCGACGGTTACGTGGTGGGGCGGCTGGCGCACCAACACGGCTTGGAAACGCGGATTCTGACCTTGACCGATCCCGAAGGGTTGCACGGCGACGCCCAGACCGCCTGGTGGAACGCCCGCTCCACCGGCGTGCCGATCATGCCCTTTAGCGCCGAGGCGCTGAACGGGGCCGATCTAGTGGTGGACGCCATTCTCGGCACCGGTTTGGAGCGGGAGGTCAGCGGCGCGTGGCGGGAGGCGATTCTGGCCATGAACGCCCATCCCGCCGACGTTCTAGCCCTCGACATCCCCTCCGGCTTGCACGCCGACACCGGCGTCGCGCTCGGCGCGGCGATCCGGGCGGCGGCGACCATCACCTTCATCGGCCTCAAGCAAGGACTGTTTACCGGTCAAGGCCCGGCCTGTTGCGGCGACATCAGCTTCAACCATCTGGATGTGCCGCCCGAGATTTACTCCGCCATCCATCCGGCCAGCTGGCGCTACGTCGGCGAGGATTTGGCGGCGCTGTTGCCCAAGCGCTCGCGCAGCGCCCACAAGGGGCATTTCGGCCACGTGCTGGTGGTCGGCGGCGACCTGGGCATGGCCGGCGCGGCGCGGATGAGCGGCGAAGCCGCCGCCCGCTGCGGGGCCGGACTGGTCAGCATCGCGACCCGCGGCGAGCACGCCGGCTTGCAAGCGGCGGCGCGGCCGGAATTGATGTTTCACGGCGTCGAGCGCGCGGACGCGCTGGCTCCCTTGCTCAATCGCGCCACCGTGGTGGCGGTCGGACCGGGGCTCGGTCGCGACGACTGGGGCCGGGAACTGTTGCGGGCGGTGCTGGCCAGCGAAAAACCGCTGGTAATCGACGCAGACGGCTTGAACCTCTTGGCCATCGAGCCGTCGTTCCGGGAAAACTGGATTTTGACCCCGCATCCCGGCGAGGCCGCCCGGTTGCTGAAAATGACCCCCGCCGAGGTCGAAGCCGACCGCTTCACGGCGGTGGAAGAACTGGCGCTGCGCTTCGGCGGCGTGGCGGTGCTCAAGGGCGCGGGATCGCTGATCGCCAGCAAGGCCGAAGGTTCGGTCACCCTCTGCGCGACCGGGAATCCGGGGATGGCCGGCGGCGGCATGGGCGACGTGCTGACCGGCGTCATCGCCGCGCTGCTGGCCCAAGGCTTGCCGTTGCTCGCGGCGGCCCAGACCGGCGTTTACCTGCACGGCCGCGCCGGCGATCTGGCCGCCCGCGACGGCGGCGAGCGGGGCTTGATGGCGACCGACCTGCTGCCGTTTCTGCGCCGCTTGGTCAATCTCGACGCCGCCGAGCCGCTTCACGGTCAAAGCCACTGAGTCAGGAGCCGAATGACGCCATGTTCGAACGGTTTCTAGAGTCCGCCGCCGCGACCGAAGGCTTGGGCGAACGGATGAGCCAACACCTCGCGCCCGGCTGCGTGCTCTATCTGCGCGGCGATTTGGGGGCCGGCAAAACCACCCTGGCGCGCGGCCTGCTGCGCGGGCTCGGCCATCGCGACACGGTGAAAAGCCCGACCTTCACGCTGGTGGAGCCTTATGTCTTGGCACGCTGGCGGCTGTTCCACTGGGATTTGTACCGGCTGAGCGATCCGGAGGAATTGGAGTATCTCGGTTTGCGCGAGCAGCTCGACGGCGAGGCGATCTTGCTGATCGAATGGCCGGAACAAGGCCGGGGCGAACTGCCGGCGGCGGATGTCGAAGTGACCCTCGCCTACGCCGACCGAGGTCGAAGTTGCCGGCTGGAGGCGCGCTCGCCCGAGGGTCGAGCGCTCGTGGCCGCGTTGAATCCTTCGGGCGCAGCCTGATGTTGCTCACCCTGACCACCACCCACCGGCCCGCCACCGACCTCGGCTATCTGTTGCACAAACATCCCGCCAAGGTCCAGACGTTCGCCTTGAGTTTCGGGGAAGCCCGTGTCTTCTATCCGCGGGCGGATTCAGAATGCTGCGCGGCGGCGCTGGCGCTCGATGTCGATCCGGTGGCGCTGGTGCGCGACCGTCAGGACGCGAATTCGCCTTGGAGATCGGGGCGTTGGAACGCTTCGCGCGCCGCGAACCGCTGCGCCGCGTTCACGAGTGCGTGTTCGGCATCTTGGGCCTGGAAAGCGAACCCGTCGATCCCAGGCTGTAATCAACCCTTGGTCGGATCTTCCTGAGTTTCCGCCCATAAACCGCCCAGGTCCAAGGCGACTTCAGCACACGGCTCCACCGTAACGGTGTCCTGTTCCTGAAATAAGCCGATTACCGTCCAACGCTCGTCGCGCAACGCGAATGCCTCCAAAATATGGGCCAGCGGGTCCACTAACCAGAGGTACGGCACGCCGTATCGCGCGTAGATTGGCATCTTGACCACACGGTCGATTCTGGCGGTGGAAGGCGACAGGATTTCACAGATCCAATCCGGCACGATCTCGAAGCGATGATCGCGCGGGACGCGCGGCATCCGTACGCGCCGCCAACCCGCCAGATCGGGAACAGCGACTTCAACATCCCGAATGAAATGCACTTCCGGTTCGTCCAAAATCCACCAACCGCCCGGCCCGCCGCGACCTCGTTGATAGGGACCGTAGAGTTCTCCCCCTAGCCCTGAACCCGCGCTGGTATGAGGGCCGGCCGGACGCGGATGAGCGTACAGATGGCCGCCGATGATTTCGCCGGTCAGATGATCCGGCAAGGCTTCAAGCTGCGCGTAGAGATCGACTGGCGGCGTTGCGGGTTCCAATACGACCGACATGGCAATACCTCTGATGTCGCTTGAAGGCGCTCCTTGCCCGAAGGTTGGCGGTTTTTCCGCATGTTGCTCACGCCGCCTGACTTTTCTCCTTTTCCTCCTCCAGATGCTTGCAGTCGATGCACAGCTCCGCCGTGGGCCGCGCTTCCAAGCGGCGCAATCCGATTTCCACGCCGCAGGCTTCGCAATACCCGTAATCATCCAAACTGATCCGGTTTAGGGCCTTGTCGATCTTATGCAACAACTTGCGTTCCCGGTCCCGCGCTCGCAAATTGATCGAAAATTCTTCTTCCTGGCTGGCGCGGTCGTTGGGATCGGGCAAGTTCAGGGGTTCGTCTTGCATGGTATGGACAGTGCGCCGGCTCTCTTCCATGAGATCGTGTTTCCAGGCGAGCAAAATCGCGCGGAAGTGGGCTTTCTGCTGGTCATTCATGTAATCCTCGCCCTCCTCCGAGTGATAGGGCGCGGAGCTTGTAAACGTTTCACTCATCGTCATCCGCCTTCAATCGATTCGCTACTAAAGTGAGTTAGTGAAATAAATGCCCTCGATCAAATAAAGTCGGGAATGCTCCGGCTTGCCGGACGCCCCGACGGTCCGCATAACACCATAGACCATTCCGCTGGAGATTTCCGGTGACCGGTGGACCGTTGCGGCCGAAAGGCGTTCAATCCTCCCCCAGACACGCCCGCAAGCCGGCGGACAATCCGCGCAACAGTTGAAAATAAGCGTCCGGGCCCGCCGCTAAGTCCGCGCCTAGCGGGTCGAGCACGCCGCGGCGAGCGGTTCCGCCCGCCGTCACGGTCTCGACCAGGGCCGGCTGAAATTGCGGCTCGCTAAACACGCAACGCGCCTTGGAATCGCGAATGCGCGACTGAATCTCCGTCACCCGTCGCGCGCCCGGCCGCTGTTCGGGATTTAACACCACCGAACCGACCGCGTTGAGACCGTAACGCCGTTCGAAATACTGATAGGCGTCGTGAAATACGATATATGGTCGGTCCTGCACCGGGGCCAGCTCCGCCGCGAGCTGCCGGTCGAGATCGCGCAAGCGCTCGATCAACCGCGCGCCGTTGCGCTCGTAATCCGCCTGATGTTCGCGGTCGACCTCGCCGAGGGCGGCCACGATCCGGGGAACCATGGCGATCGCGTTGTCCGGGTCCAGCCAGACGTGCGCGTCGCGATCACCTTTTCCGCCTCCATGATCGCGCCCGGCATGATCGCCCTCAGCTGGCTCGCGGCCGTGATCGTGTTTCTCCCAGGCGCCGCCGGCGCGCAACGGCAAGACGGTCATGCCCGGCGCGTCCAGCAGCGCCACCGAGCGCACCCGCGCTTTTACATTGCTCACAGGCTTGACCATGAAAGCTTCCAGCTCCGGGCCGATCCAGAACACCACTCGCGCCTCGGCGAGGGCGCGCATTTCCGACGGCCGCAGGTTATAGTCATGCGGCGACGCTCCGCCCCGCACCAGCAGCTCCGGCGCGGCCACGCCCTGCATGACGCCGGCCACCAGCGAATGCAGCGGTTTGATGCTGGCCACGGCCCGCACCTCCGCCCCCGCCGGCAACGACCACAACAGCATCCCCCACCACAGCCAGCGTAAACCCTTGAAGAAACCCAAACGCCCCTGCATCATCTGATCGCTCCCGTTATGTTATAAAGTAACAATTGTTATAAGATAACATTGATCGAGTTCAATTCAAGCGCGACCCTCCCAGGAAAGCCCCTTTGTCAGCCGATTCCTCTTTAACTTTCGACCCGCGACAAGCGCTGGAGCACGCGGCGAGCCTGTGCGAGCGGCGGGGCACGCGCCTGACCGAACTGCGCAAGCGCGTCTTGGAGATTATTTGGAACAGCCCCACCCCTCTGGGCGCTTACGCGATTCTCGATGTCTTGCGCGACGATGGCCGTCAAGGCGCGCCGCCCACCGTTTATCGGGCGCTGGATTTTCTGTTGGAGCAAGGCTTGATCCACCGTCTCGCCTCGCTGAACGTGTTCACCGGCTGCCGGCGGCCCGACAGCTTTCACGGCGGTCAATTCCTGATCTGCCGCGACTGCGGTCAAGTCGATGAATTGACCAACCCGACGGTCGAGGAGCTGCTGCGCGCCGAAGCGGCTTGCCGGCGCTTTGAAGTATTGTCCCAGATGGTCGAAGTGTTGGGCCGCTGCCCGGACTGCCAGCGCGGAGCCAAAGCCCGTGACCGCTGAACTCCTGTTGGACGTGGAAAATCTGAGCCTGACCATCCGTGGCAACCCGATCCTGCAAGCGGTCGATCTTTGCGTCCGGCGCGGCGAAATCGTGGCGCTGATCGGCCCCAACGGCGCGGGCAAGTCCACGCTGGTGCGATCCGTTCTAGGATTGATCCGCCCGGACGGCGGCCGCATTGCGCTCAAACCGGGCTTGCGGATCGGTTACATGCCGCAGCGCCTGAGCGTGGATAACACGCTGCCGTTGACCGTCCGCCGTTTCATCACCCTCGGCACCCCGGTTTCGCGAGGGCAAATTTTGGAGACCTTGGCCGAGGTGGGGGCCGAGGCGGTGGTGGATTCGCCGGTGCAGGCGATCTCTGGAGGCGAGCTGCAACGGGTGCTGCTGGCGCGGGCGCTGTTGCGTCAACCCGATCTGCTGGTGTTGGACGAGCCGATCCAAGGCGTCGATTTAAACGGTCAATACGAGCTTTACGAGCTGATCGGCGCGGTCAGAAAGCGGCGCGGCTGCGGCATTCTGATGGTGTCGCACGAACTGCATTGGGTCATGGCCGACACCGATCAAGTGATCTGTCTCAACCGCCACGTCTGCTGCTCCGGCCATCCCGAACACGTGGCCCGCGATCCGGCTTTTCTCGAACTGTTCGGCGAGGGCGCGCGCTCCATGGCGGTCTATCACCACCATCACAACCACCGTCACAACCTGCATGGAACCGTGGTGGAACCGGCGGAGGATGGCGCGCATGGATGATTTTCTGGCGCGGGCTCTGTTGGGCGGCGCGGGCGTGGCCCTGGCCGCCGGGCCGCTCGGCACCTTCATCGTCTGGCGGCGCATGGCCTATTTCGGCGATACCCTGGCGCATTCGGGTTTGTTGGGCGTGGTGCTCGGCGCTTTTCTCGGCATCAACCCCGAGCTGGGCGTGGTGCTGACCTGTCTGGCCGTCGCCCTGATTCTGGTGCTGCTGCAACGCCAGCACGCGCTGGCCACCGATACCCTGCTCGGCATCCTCGCCCACACCGCGCTGTCGCTGGGTCTGGTCGCGCTCGCCTTCCTGGAAACGGTGCGGGTCGATCTGGTCAGTTATCTGTTCGGCGACATCCTGTCGATTAACACCGTCGATCTTTATTGGATTTGGGGCGGCAACCTGTTGGCGCTGGCGGCGCTGGCGCGGTTGTGGCGGCCGCTGCTGGCGGCCACCGTTCACGAGGAACTGGCGCGGGTGGAAGGCGTCCCGGTTTTTCAGATCCGGCTGGCCTTCATGATGCTGATCGCGGTCGTGATCGCGGTGGCGATGAAGGTGGTCGGCATCCTGCTCATTACCTCGCTGCTCATCATTCCGGCGGCGGCGGCGCGCCGCTTCGCCCGCTCGCCGGAAGGCATGGCGGTGCTGGCGAGCGCGTTCGGCTGCGCGGCAATCGGCGCGGGTTTGTGGGCGTCCTTGCGTTGGGACACGCCGGCGGGCCCTTCGGTGGTGGTGGCGGCAAGCAGCCTGTTCGTGCTGGGCTCGGCCGTGCCGGGTCGCGCGCGGCGCTAGCAACGGGCCATTTTCGGCCTCAGATCACGGAGGTCTATTTGCGGTGAAATGGCTAATTACCTGGATTGCTATCCTTGAGGCGAGCGCAATTGTCGGAGGGCTCTACACCATACCAACACCTGAGCGGTATGACCCTGATCGGTGATACATCCACCGGACGCACCCGCTTTGGCCGTTAGTTCTAGCTGGGGCACTTCTCAGTGTGGTTCCGGCATGGTTGTTTATAACTCGAACGTTCTTCAAACTTCACGCCGAAGCTCAGCAAGAAGCCCAAAAACAAATTCGAGCGGCCATAGAATAAGCCATGGTCAATCTCAGAGCCACCGAGTTCAGCTACGAGGTTGAACGCCAAACCTTTGCCACCTGTGAAGCCGATCCTCTTCAGGACCTGTTTCAGGCCGAACAAAATGCTGCTAAAAAGATCGAGCTAGCCAAAGTTCGGGCTCAACATGCCGAGCTTCGCGCCCAATGTGCCACTCATGCTTTCCAGCGAATCAAACGAAAGTTAAAATCAAGTAATTAAAAAACAAATTCACACCATTAGTTACTAACACTAGTTTATCTTCTTTGATCACTAGCAAAAAACTCATAGATTATGATATGATTTTTAATTTAAGTGTTATTAACTTGCTAGGTTTAAGGAGAGCATAATGAGTAAGTTAACAAAAGAATATGTCACTTGGGCATATAGATTATTGCTTGATAGAGAACCAGAAAATCAATCTATCATTCAAACATATAAAACAGTTTTTCAGGATACACGAGAATTAATATGGAGCTTTCTTTTTTCTGAAGAATTTCAAATCAATAATCCAGAATTAAAAATCTCAATTACAACTTCTGATGGATTACCAATTCCCCCTAGTCGATTAATCGACCTCGTAGCGGGAAATATTAGTATATTTTGGTTCTTAAAAGGTGGTTTAAAAGCAAAACAAGCTATTTTGGATATCCTTGAAAAAAATGGATTTAATTTTAATGAATTCACTAATGTGTTGGATTTTGGTTGTGGATGCGGTCGAGTTATCCGTAATTGGTATAATTATAAACCTAGTTTTTATGGGGCTGACTATAATTCAGAACTCATTGATTGGTGTCAGAACAATCTATCTTTCTGTGAATTCACTGTGAATCAACTAGAGCCACCTCTCGGTTACTCAGATAACAAATTTGATTTCATCTATGCTCTATCAGTTTTTACCCATCTTCCAAGACACTTGCAAATACCATGGCTCAAAGAGATAAGACGTATACTCCGTCCTGGTGGAGTCGTTTTTATCTCAGTTCATGGTGAACATTATAAATATTTACTAGATCAAAAAGAAAAACGTCTTTTTGATCTAGGAGAACTAATTGTTCATCAAGAAGAAATAGCTGGCAGTAACAGCTGCAACGCTTTTCACCCCAACCAATACTTAATAAATAGTTTTTCCAAAATACTGGAAATAATTGACTTTGTACCAAAGGGCGCATTAGGTAATCCCTATCAAGACGCTATTCTCTTGAAGAAACTTTGAGGGATAAGCATTGACGATATCCATTACGCATCCCTCTCAACAAGATTTTCTACATGCTCCACACGAGTTTCCAATAGTAGGCGATCTCTCATGATGTTCCGTCTTGGGCTACGGTATACAGCCCTATGGTCCTCAGCATCGATGATTCTTCTAGCCCCAGGCGCGGCAGCTGACGCCTTAGAGTGCGTAAAGCTCCGTTTCGTGTCTTCTCCTCTAGCAGCCGACGCCGGGGCTCCATGGTTGCCACCATCGAGCAATTATCCTAGGCTAAACAGCTGTCTTAAAGCCTCAAGCCGCATCGCGGCCGAGTGGCGCGAATAAAACCATGATGAAACTTTCGACCTCGCCTTTATTAAAATCGAACCCCTCTCGGCCGCAGCCCCGCTGGACTGACCGGCTGTTCCATCCTGCTTAAAAGAGACGGTCGTGAACACTCCAAACACTGCTCCCCGGCGTCCGTTGTCCGAGTTGGACAACAGCCAAGAATTTATTGCCCGACACATCGGACCCAGCGCCGCCGAGCAAACCCAGATGTTGGCGATGCTGGGTTTCGATTCGATGGAAACCTTCATCGCCCAGGTCGTGCCGGCCGGGATTCGCAGCGACCGGCCGCTGGCGCTCGATCCGGCGCGCGGCGAAGCGCGGGTGCTGGCGGCGCTGCGGCGCATGGCCGCGAATAACCGAAACTTCCGGTCGCTATTGGGCATGGGCTACTCCGATACCCATACCCCCTCGGTCATTTTGCGCAACGTGCTGGAAAACCCGGCGTGGTACACCTCCTATACCCCGTACCAGCCGGAAATTTCGCAAGGGCGGCTGGAAGCCTTGCTCAATTTCCAGACCATGATCATCGATCTCACCGGCATGGAAATCGCCAACGCCTCGCTGCTGGATGAGGCGACGGCGGCGGCCGAGGCGATGACCTTCTGCCGGCGGCTGTCCAAATCCAAGAGCGACACTTTCTTCGTCTCCGAAGGCTGCCACCCCCAAACCATCGACGTGGTGCGCACCCGCGCCGCGCCGCTCGGCCTGGAGGTGGTGACGGGCGACCATCGCAGCGACCTCGACGCCTTCGACGGCTTCGGAATTTTGCTGCAATACCCCGCCACCTCGGGCGAAATCCACGACTACGCCGCCGCCGTGGCTCAGATTCAAGCCAAGGGCGGCTTGGCGGTGGTGGCCGCCGATTTACTGGCCTTGACCCTGCTCAAGCCGCCGGGCGAATTCGGGGCCGATGTGGTGGTGGGCTCGGCCCAGCGGTTCGGCATTCCGTTGGGTTACGGCGGACCGCACGCGGCGTTCTTCGCCACTCGCGACCGGTTCAAGCGCGACCTGCCCGGACGGCTGGTCGGCGTCTCAGTCGACGCCAAGGGCAACAAAGCGCTACGGCTGGCGATGCAGGTGCGCGAACAGCACATCCGCCGGGAAAAAGCCACCAGCAACATCTGCACGGCCCAAGCCCTGCTGGCCATCATGGCCGGTCTGTACGCCGCCTATCACGGCCCCGAGGGCTTGAAAGCCATCGCCGAGCGGGTGCACGGCTTGAGCGCGACCTTGGCCGAAGGACTCGGGCGGCTGGGCTACCCAGTGACCACCTCCGCCTTCTTCGACACCCTCACCGTCACAACCGGCGAGCGGACCGAGGCGATTCACGCTGCGGCGCGCGCGCGTTCGATCAATTTGCGCGCCGCCGCCGCCGACGCCATCGGCATCGCGCTAGACGAGAAAACCACGGTTGAAGAAGTGGAAGCGCTGTGGGCCGCCTTCGCCCAAGGCGCGGCCCTCCCCGACTTCGCGTCAATCGAGGCGGCGGCCGACGGCCGCATCCCGGCCGCCTTGGCGCGCGAATCCGCCTTCCTCACCCATCCGGTTTTCAATACCCATCATTCGGAAACCGAGATGCTGCGTTACCTGCGGTTCCTCGCCGACCGCGACCTGGCGCTGGACCGCTGCATGATCCCGCTCGGCTCGTGCACCATGAAGCTCAACGCCACCACCGAAATGATCCCGGTGACTTGGCCTGAATTCAGCGGTTTGCACCCGATGGCCCCGCTCGATCAGGCGCAAGGCTACGTGGAACTGTTCGCGGATTTGGAGCGGATGCTGGTCGCGTGCACCGGATACGACGCGGTGTCGCTCCAGCCCAACGCCGGATCGCAAGGCGAATACGCCGGAATGCTGGCGATCCGCGGCTATCACGCCAGCCGGGGCGAAAGCGCGCGCGACATCTGCCTGATCCCCTCCTCGGCTCACGGCACCAACCCGGCCACCGCGCACATGGCGGGGATGCAAGTGATCGTGGTCGCCTGCGACCCACGCGGCAATGTCGACCTGGCCGATCTCAAGGCCAAGGCCGAAAAACACGCGGCCCGACTGGCGGCGATCATGATTACCTATCCCTCCACCCACGGCGTGTTCGAGGAAGCGATCCGCGAGATTTGCGCCATCGTTCACGCATGTGGCGGTCAGGTCTACATCGACGGAGCCAACCTCAACGCGATGGTGGGCCTGTGCCTGCCGGGCCAGATCGGCGGGGACGTTTCTCACTTCAACCTGCACAAGACCTTTTGCATCCCGCACGGCGGCGGCGGTCCGGGCGTCGGCCCCATCGGCGTCAAGGCCCATCTAGCGCCGTTCCTGCCGGGTCATTGCCTGTGGCCCGAGCGCGCGTCCGGCGCGGTTTCGGCGGCGGCCTGGGGCAGCGCCAGCATCCTGCCGATCAGTTGGGCTTACATCAGCCTGATGGGGCGCGAAGGGCTCAAGCGAGCCAGCGAGGTCGCCATCCTCAACGCCAACTACATCGCCCACCGTCTCGCGCCGCATTATCCGGTGCTCTACACCGGTTCCCACGGTCGGGTGGCCCACGAATGCATCATCGACCTGCGCCGCTTGAAGGATCGCGCCGGCGTGACCGTCGATGACGTGGCCAAGCGCCTGATCGATTTCGGATTCCACGCGCCGACCATGTCCTTTCCGGTGGCGGGCACCTTGATGATCGAACCGACCGAGAGCGAACCCAAGGCGGAACTGGACCGCTTCTGCGAGGCCATGATCCGCATCCGCGAGGAAATCCGCGCGGTTGAAACCGGGGCGTTGGCGGCGGACGACAACCCGTTGAAGCACGCGCCGCACACCGCGCTGGACTTGGCCGGCGAATGGCGCCACGGGTACAGCCGCGAGCAGGCGGCTTTTCCGGTCGCCAGCCTGCGCGTTGCCAAATACTTTCCGCCGGTGGGCCGGCTGGATAACGTTTACGGAGACCGCAATCTGGTGTGCGCCTGCCCGCCGCTTTCCGACTACGACGAACCGCCCGCCCGCGCCGGCGCTTGAGCCCTTCCAGCGGAGAATCGAATCATGATGACATCCATCGTTCTGACCGTGATCGGTCAAGATAGACCCGGATTGGTCAGCGCGGTCTCGCAACGGATCACCGCCGGCGGCGGCAACTGGCTGGACTCGCGCATGGCCCGCTTGGCGGGTCAATTTGCCGGATTGCTGCTGGTCAGCGTGCCCCGTGACAAGGCCGACGCCCTGATCGCTTCGTTGCAATCGCTGGAGCGAGAGGGTCTGCGGCTGGTGATCGAGCGCGGAGTCGAGGCCGCGCCGCCAGCGGGCCGCACGCTTAAGCTGGATCTGACCGGCCACGACCGACCCGGAATCGTGCGCGATATTTCCGACGTTCTGGCGCGGCGTCAGATCAACATCGAGGACATGGAAACCGCCTTCTTCAACGGCTCGTTCTCCGGCGAGGACCTGTTCGAGATGCGCGCCACGCTGCGCGCGCCGATGGAACTGACCGACGTCGAGTTGCGCGAGGCTTTCGAGATTCTGGCGAGCGATTTGATGGTGGACATCACCCTCGCCTAGACCGCCCGGCACGCGGCCGATCCCATCGTTCGAGCGGGATCGACGGCGCTTTCAAAAGCGCCCGCGCCAGTCCGGTCCGGATTCCGACCCACCCTGGATTGATGACATGAGCACCCAAGAAGCCCTCGCCCGCACGCCGCTCTACCCGCTCCATCTCGAACTCGGCGCGCGGATCGTTCCCTTCGCCGGCTACGAGATGCCGGTGCAATACCCCTCGGGCATCATCAAGGAACACCTTCACACCCGCAATCAGGCGGGCCTGTTCGACGTCTCGCACATGGGCCAGGCGCGCCTGTCCGGCCCGGACGCGGCGGCGGCGCTAGAAAGCCTGGTGCCGGTGGATCTCGTCGACCTGCCCGCCGGCAGCCAGCGCTATGCCCTGTTCACCAACGAGCAAGGCGGCATCCTGGACGATCTGATGGTCGCCAACAGCGGCGATTCGTTGTTCGTGGTGGTCAATGCCGCCTGCAAGCAGCAGGACATCGCGCACCTGCGCGCCCATCTGGCCGACCGCTGCCGGATCGAGGAGCTGGCCGACCGCGCGCTGCTGGCCCTGCAAGGCCCGGCGGCGGCGGCGGTGATGGCGCGGCTGGCCCCCGAAACGGCCGGGATGGTGTTTATGACCCACGCTCGGATAACCCTGATCGGCGCGCCCTGTTTCATCAGCCGTTCCGGCTACACCGGCGAGGACGGCTTCGAGATCTCGGTGCCGTCCGAAAAAGCCGAGGAACTCGCGCGCCGGTTGCTCGCGCAACCCGAGGTCGCCCCCATCGGCTTGGGCGCGCGCGACTCGCTCCGGCTCGAAGCGGGCCTGTGCCTGTACGGCCACGATATCGACGCCGCCACCACCCCGGTCGAGGCCAGTCTCGGCTGGGCGCTGTCCAAGGCGCGCCGGCGCGATGGCGTCCGACCCGGCGGTTATCCCGGCGCGGAGGTCATTTTCCAGCAACTCGCCGGCGGCGTGGCCCGCAAGCGGGTCGGCCTGTTGCCGGCGGGCAAGCTGCCGGTGCGCGACGGCGCTGAATTGGTGGAGGCCGGCGGGCGCGCGGTGGGTCACGTTACCAGCGGTGGATACGGCCCGACCTTGGGCGGCCCGGTGGCGATGGGCTATGTCGAAACGGGCTCAAGCGCGCCGGGCGCCGTTTTAAACGCCATCGTGCGCGGCAAGCCGGTCCCGGTTGAGGTGGTGAAAACGCCGTTCGTGGCGCAGCGCTATTATCGGGGTTAAGCGACAGTCTCGCGCGGCGGCTTGGCCATCAACGTGATCGCTTGCTGAGCCGAAGCGGGTTTACTCAATGAAACCAGCCAACGGCGAACACTAGCGAACCTTTCGCATTTACCGTTCATCTAAAGGTTGCCAGTTTGCCCGAAAGGCGCGATTTCTACGTCGAACTCACCCCTTAGCTCAAGGCAGACCCGGCTCCAGCTACCTGCGGAACAACCGATCCAACCTTTTGGAGTTGACCATGGCCAAGCAATCAGGCACGTCAAAGCCCAGCCCGCCGCAAAGTCCCAAACCCGCCAAAGGCTCCGGCCAGCCATCGACCACCAATCCATCCGCCGGCGCTGAAAAAGCGTTGCGCTCCAACCCAGCCAAGGACACCCGGCCGCCGGCGAGCGCCAAAAAATCGCATAAACCGTAAACCGTCGCGCCAGTTCCATCTCTCCATCACCGCAGTTTTCTCTCGGTTAGGCGCGTATGCCATAAAGCCCGAATCGCTGGAGCGCGAATCGCAGGCCCGCAAGGGTTAAGCCGGGTTGCCGCTTCGCCAAAACCCGCTTAACCCTCCAAAATAAAAATAAAATAGGATCGATCACCTTGGACCACTCGCTGCTGTTCGAACTGTGGACCCTGATCGCCGGCGCGTTGCTGATCGGCATGGCGCTGTCGGGGACCGTGCTCAAGCGCTTGCCGGTCAGCAGCGCGCTGTTGTATTTGGGGATCGGTTACGGCCTGGGGCCGGCCGGCCTCGCGCTGATGTCGCCCGATCCGCTAGGCTACCCGATTCTGCTGGAGCGCATGGCCGAGATCGCGGTCTTGATCTCGCTGTTCGCGGTCGGCTTGAAACTGGAATTGCCCCTGGCCAACCGGCGTTGGGGAGCGCCGGTGCGTTTGGCCTCCGTGTCGATGATCCTGACGGTCGGCTTGCTGGCGTTGATCGGAACCTACGGCTTTGGATTGGCCTTGGGAACGGCGGTCTTGCTCGGCGCGATCCTCGCGCCCACCGATCCGGTGCTGGCCTCCGACGTGCAGGTGACCGAAGAAAAAGACCGCGACCGGCTGCGCTTCAGCCTGACCGGCGAAGGGGCGCTGAACGACGGCACCGCCTTTCCGTTCGTCATGCTCGGCTTGGGCCTGCTCGGATTGCATACTCTGGGCGAGTACGGCTGGCGCTGGTTCGCGGTGGACGTGGCGTGGTCCATCGCGGGCGGTCTGGCGATCGGCGGCGGCCTGGGCTGGCTGATCGGCAAATTGGTCCTGTATCTGCGCCAGCGCCACCAAGAAGCGGTCGGCATGGACGAGTTCCTGGCGCTCGGTTTGATCGCCCTGAGCTACGGCTTGGCGCTGATTTGCCATACCTACGGCTTTCTGGCGGTGCTCGCCGCCGGCATCGCGTTGGGGCGGGTGAAGGAGCCGGCGACCGAGCGCCATCCGGTGGAGCTTTTGGACGGGCCGACCGCCAAGGAGACCAAGGAAAAGCTGGCCACGCATCCGGAATTGGCCGGCGTTCATCTGACCCGTGAAGTGCTGGATTTCAACGAGCGGCTGGAACGCATCGCCGAGGTCATCTTGGTGCTGACGGTCGGCGCGATGCTGTTTTACATCGATGTGCCCGCCGGCATTCTGTGGTTCTGGCTGCTGTTCTTTTTGTTGGTCAGGCCCCTGTCCGTTTGGCTCGGGTTGATCGGCGCGCCCGTGAAACGGAACCAACAACTGTTGATCGCTTGGTTCGGCATTCGCGGCATCGGCTCGATCTATTACTTGATGTACGCGATCAACCACGATTTACCGCGCGACATCGCCGAACAATTGCTGGCTTTCGCTATCCCCACGGTAGCCGCCTCCATCGTCTTGCACGGTGTTTCGGTCACGCCGCTGATGGCGCGCTACACCGAAAAGAACGCGGACTCGGCTGGTTGATCGACTGCTGCCGGCAAAGCGCTCGCTTCAACCCCCACGTTCGGAACTCAATCCGATGGCGGCCTCAAAAGCGAGGCCGCGCGCATCACAGTTCCCGCAGGCTGCGCCAAGGCGGCTGACCGAGCGCCGAGCGCGCGCCGAACAAGCCGGCCAAGCCGACGCCGACCGCGCCCGCGCCCGCGCCCAGCAGCCAGACCCAGGCGTTCCAGCGGTACGGAAAATCGAACACTTGCACCGCGAGCACAAAGCTCAACAAGGTCGCGGCGGCGGCGGCCAGCACCCCGGCCAGCAGCCCCAAGGTGGCGAACTCCGCCAACAGGCTTTCCCGCACCACCGCCCGCCGCGCGCCCAAGGTGCGCAACACCGCGCTTTCGAACCGCCGCTCGTCTTGCGTCGCTTGAATGGCGGCGTACAGCACCACCAGCCCGGCCGCCAGGGTGAACAGAAACACGTATTCGACCGCCGCGACCACCCGATCCATGATTTCGCGGACTTTGACCATCAGCGCGTCCACATCCAGCACCGTCACCGAGGGATGCCGCCGGACCAGTTCCGCCAGCAGCGGCTTCCGATCCAGCGGCAAATGAAAGCTGGTGATCCAGGTCGCCGGATAGGCGTCCAGCACGCCGGGCGGGAACATCACGAAGAAGTTGACCCGGAACGAATCCCATTCGACGGTTCGCAGGCTGACGGTCTTGGCCTCCAAGGTCTGGCCGGCGATCTGAAACCGCAGGACGTCGCCCACGGCGATGCCGAGCAGTTCGGCCAAGCCTTTCTCCACCGAAGCGACGCCTTGGCCTCGATCTCCACCGTTCCACCAACGTCCGGCCACAATGCGGTTGTCGTCTTGCAGGCGCTCGGCCCAGGACAAGTTGTATTCCCGTTCCACCAAGCGCTTGGCGCGCGGGTTGTCGAAATTCTCTGGCGCGACGGCCCGACCGTTGATCGCCGTCATCCGGCCCCGCACCATCGGAAACAGCTCGACGCCGGTTAATCCGCGCTCGCGCAAAAATGCCTGAACCGGATCCATTTCGCCGGGCTGGATGTTGATCAAGAAATGATTGGGCGCATCGGCCGGCAGGCTGGCGCGCCAGCTGGTCAGCAGATCGGCGCGCACCAGCGTCAGCACCAGCAAGGCCATCAACCCCAAACCCAGCGCCACCACTTGCGCCGCGCTGCCGGGGCCGCGCCGGGCGATGTTGGCCAAGCCGAACCGCCAGGCCACGCCGACCCGGCCGCGCAACAGGTTCAACGCTCGCACCAGACCCCACGCCGCCAGCGACAAGACGATAGTGGTCCCCGCCACCCCGGCGCAGACGTACAGCGCCAACCGCCATTCGCCGGCCTGCCAGACCAGCAGCGCGGCGGTCGCCAGCACGGCGGGACCGTATAGCGCCAACGCGCGCGGATCGACCGGGCCGAGATCGCGCCGCAGCACCCGCAGCGGCGGCACTTCCCGCAAGCGCAGCAGCGGCGGCAAGCCGAATCCGAGCAAGGTCACAAAACCGGTCAGCAGCGCCGGGACCATCGGCCGCCAGGACGGCGGCGGCAATTCGGTCCGGCTGATCAGCTGGCCGAGCACGCCGCTCAAGCCGTACTGGGTCAGATAGCCGAGCGCCAAACCCGCCGCGCCGGCCAGCCCCGCCAGCATCAACAGCTCGAACACGTACAGCCGGGTCACCAGCGCCTGGGTGGCCCCGACGCAACGCAGGATCGCCACGCTGTCCCAATGGCGGGCGGCGAAGCGGCGGGCGGCGATGGCGATGCCCACGCCGGCCAAAATCACGCTGACCAAGGCCGCCAAATTCAAAAATCGCTCCGCCCGCTCCAGCGCCACCTTCAATTCGACCCGCGCATCGCGCACGCTTTGCAATTTTTCGCCGGCTTTCAACACCGGAGCCGCCCAGTTTTTAAACGCCTGCAACGCGGTGGGCTCGCCGGCGATCAACAGCCGGTATTCGGCCCGACTGCCGGGCTGGATCAACTGGGTCGACGGGATGTCGGCCACATTCAACAGCAAGCGCGGGGCGAGGCTGAACAGATCGCCCGCCCGATCCGGTTCGTAAGCCAACACCTGCCCGATTCGAAAGGCGCGCGCGCCGAGGTTGACGGCATCGCCGACTTGAAGCCCGAGCGCTTGCAACAGCCGCTCATCCAGCCAGACTTGGCCCGGCGCGGGGATATCCGCCGCCGTGCGGGTCGGGCCAAACGGCTGGTCGCTGATTTGCAGCGCGCCGCGCAGCGGATAGCCGGGGCCGACCGCCTTGACCTCAGCCAACTGGGTCAGATCGCCGGACACCACCACGCTGCGAAAATTGAGCAGCTCGGCGGTCGACAAGCGGTACTGGCGCGCGCCTTCCGCCAAGGCCGGTTGCAGGGGATTCGGCGCGCTGACCGCCAGATCGGCCCCCAACAATTCGCTGGCTTTGCGTTCCATCGCCTGCTGGATGCGGTCGGTGAAGAAGCCGACGGCGGCGACGCTGGCGACCGCGATCAACAAGGCGGCCGCCAGCACCCGCAATTCGCCCGCTCGCCAGTCGCGGCGCAGCGCCCGCCACGCCAGTCGCGCCAGCGCCGGCCACGGCTGGCGCGGGGTTTTATCGGCGGAATTCAATATTTCGGCTGACATGGCGCTAGCCGCCCTCCGTTTTGCGTTTCTCACCGCGCAAACGCCCGTCGTCCAGTTCCAAAATCCGGTCGCAGTACGCCGCCAATTCCAGATCGTGAGTCACCAGCACCAAGGTAGTGCCCTGCTCGCGGTTGAGCGCGAACAGCAATTCGATGATGCGGTGCCCGGTCTTTTGATCGAGATTGCCGGTCGGCTCGTCGGCGAACAGCACGTCGGGATTGCCGGCGAAGGCGCGGGCGATGGCGACCCGCTGTTGCTCGCCGCCGGACAGCTGGCTGGGATAATGGCGGGCGCGGGCCTTGAGGCCGACCCGATCCAACAGCTCCAGCGCCAGCCGGCCGGCCTCGGCCTGACCGGCCAATTCCAGCGGCAGCATCACGTTTTCCAGCGCGGTCAAGCCGAGCAACAACTGGAAGGATTGAAACACGAAGCCGACCCGTTGCGCCCGCAGCAGCGCCCGGCCGTCCTCGTCCAAGCCGCCGAGATCGACGCCCGCCAGCCACACCCGACCTCGGCTCGGCGCGTCCAAACCCGCCAGCAAGCTCAACAAGGTGGATTTGCCGGAACCGGACGCGCCGACCACCGCCACGCTTTCGCCCCGCCCGATCTGAAAATGAATGTCATCCAGAATGACCAGCGGGCCTTCCGGGCTGAGCACCTCCTTGCGCAGGTTTTCGACTCGCACCATGGCCTCGGTCCGATTGTCTGATGGCGGCGCGGCGGTTACGCTAATCCCGCTGCCCGTTTCCCGGTCACTCTCCACCCGCATGAACGCCATTCTCCCATGATGAAGACAAAGGTTTTGAAACCGCTCTCGATCCTGCTCTGGTTTTGCGCCCTACTCTGGATCGCGCCAACCCGCGCCGAAGCGCCGGTGATTCTGGTGTTGGGCGACAGTTTGAGCGCCGGTTACGGCATTCCCCTCGAACGCGGCTGGGTCAGCCTGCTGCAAAACCGGCTGGCGGAACGCGGCTTTCCGCACCGCGTGGTCAACGCCAGCATCAGCGGCGACACCACCGACGGCGGCTTGAGCCGCTTGCCGGCGGCGCTTTCGCGCGAGCGGCCCGCCATCGTCGTCTTGGAGCTGGGCGCGAACGACGGCATGCGCGGCCAATCGCCCGCGTCGATCCATGACAATCTGGCGCGGCTGATCGAGCTGGCCCAGCAAGCCGGGGCGCGGGTGCTGCTGGCCGAAATGCGGATTCCGCCGAATTATGGCCCTTCCTACGCCCAAAAGTTTCAGGGGATGTTCGGCGAACTGGCCCAACGCTACGCGATCCCGTTGATTCCGTTCCTGCTCGACGGCGTGGCGGGCAATCCGGCCTTGACCCAGGACGACGGTTTGCACCCGCGCGTCGAAGGCCAGCAGCGGATTTTGGATAACGTTTGGCCGACGCTGGAGCCGGTCTTGCGCTAAGCCCGCAACCCGACCGGCGACAGAATGTCTATAATTCCTATCTAAAATAGACAGGAGATCATTCCATGCCCTGGAATATCGCGCAAGCCAAGCAATGTTTTTCCGAAGTCGTCAAGCAAGCGGCGGCGGAACCGCAATTGATTTACAACCGCGATCATTTGGTCGCCGCCGTGATCGACGCGGAAGCGTTCGCCAGCTTCCAATCCTGGAGCCGGCGTCAGCGCGAGAAAACCCTGGGCGACGCCTTCGCCGAGCTGCGCGCGCTCGCGGGCGGCGACGAAGATCCCCTTCCGCCGGCGGAACGTCGAAATCGCCCCAACGCCTTTGCGGAAATCGGCGATGAATTATCTGATTGACACTAATATCGTCAGCGAATTATTACGCCCGAGGCCCAACCAGGGTGTTTTGCTGTGGGCGGCGGAACAGTCCCTGGTCGGCATTTCCGCCGTCACCGTGGAGGAAGCGATTTATGGGTTGATGCGCAAAGCCAACCATCGCTTGCTGGAAGGTTTTGAGGCCCGCATCGCCGAACAATGCCATATTTTTCCCACAACCGAACTGATCGCGCGCCGCGCCGGCATTCTGAGGGGACAATTTTCGATTCATGGCATCGTTCGCGATCAGGCGGATATGCTGATCGCCGCCACCGCGCAGGTTCA
>ERZ761602.1570-NODE-1570-length-40719-cov-6.102572_pt1 | contig 40719 bp, 37 predicted proteins | sample MGYA00512165_ERZ761602 | MGnify/ENA primary metagenome ERZ761602 (study PRJEB28899, sample SAMN02445085) | bioreactor sludge metagenome | biome: EBPR sludge; isolation source: Thorneside wastewater treatment plant | place: Australia: Brisbane, Thorneside...
GTACATGTGGAAGCGCGAAATCCAGGACCCCGCCGATCAGGCAGCACTCGCCGGGGCCTGGGCACGGTCGAACACGGATTCCGCCTCGGTTTATGTGACCCGCGCGCAGCAGGAATTCACCGCCAACGTTTCCACCACCAGCACGATCAGCACCACGCCCAATGTGCGGCTGGCCGATTACAATGGCGGTGATGACAACAGCGTGATCGTCGAGGTTTCTGCCTCGCGCACCCTGCCGTTCTCCAATTTCATCACCGGCCGCGCGACGACGGTCAACGCCTTTGCGCAGGCCAGTTTCACCGATGGCACCAGCTACACCGCCTGCCTGATCGCCACCGACGAAGACGATGACGTCGCCATCACCATCGGCGGCAACGCCACCCTGACGGCCGCCTGCGGGCTGGCGGCTCTGTCGACTTCGGATCAGTCGATCGTCATCAACGGCAATCCCAACATCGATCCGGGCTGGGTGGTTTCCGCCGGCGGGATCGACGAGTGGCTGTCCACCCATACCGATGCCGAAATCAACGAGTATATGAGCGGGCTTTCCGATCCGTTCGCCGGTCTCACCACGCCCTCACCCAGTCCCAATTCGGCGCAGACCTATACCTGTGTCGAAGGGGGGACCCGGACGACCGGGGACCGTCGGACCAAGACCGACATCTTCTATACCTACTGGCGCGGCCGCAATGCCAACAGCGCCACCCAGATCAACAACTACAACGGTGCAGGTTATCTGGCCGATGTGACCGGCACCTGGGGCACCTGGTCGATCGACATCCTGCTGCCGCCCAACAGCGTGGACGGCGTGACCCCGGTCGATGGCACGCCGACCATGACCCAGGTCAGTGGCAGCGGGAACAACAAGGTCTACCGCCGCGAAGTGGTCCGCACCACGACCGAGATCGCCAATGCAGAAACGATCACCACCACCACCCAGGCGACCCTGAGCCAGGGCACCTATTCCGGCGGGTTCCAGACCCGTTGCAACACCGTGTTCAATCCCGGGGTCTATGTGATCGACGGTGGCGAGATCCGGATCAATGCCCAGCACCAGGTGACCGGTGCGGGGATTCTGATCATTCTGAAGAACGGAGCCACGCTGCACATCAACGGCGGCGCCTCGATCAACCTGACCGCGGCGACCTCTGCCCAGCTGATGAACATTGGCGGGCTCAGCTCTGCCCAGGCAACCCAGTTTGCCGGGATGCTGGTCTACGAAGACCGTGCTTCCTCGGGCGGCAGTTCCGTGCTCAACGGCAATGCCAGCACGATCCTCAACGGCAAGATCTATCTGCCCAAGAGCGATATCACCTTCAGCGGCACGGCCGGGGTAACCAGCGCCTGCCTGCTGATCGCGGCATCCAACATCACGCTGACCGGCACCACCGACATGACCACCTTCTGCCCGCCGGGCATGGCCAACACCGACGAAGTGTCGAGCGGCCAGGCAACGATCAAGCTGGTGGCATGATGAAGCTGGGCAAGCTCCTTGGGCGGCTGCGCCGCGAAAGCGATGGCGCGATGGTGATCGAAACAGCGCTGGTTGCACCGGTGTTGGTCCTGCTCAGCCTGGGCGCGTTCCAGATCAGCGGCGTGATTGCGCGCCAGACCGAACTGCAATCAGCAGCGTCAGAGGCGGCGGCGATTGCCCTGGCAGCCAAGCCCGACAGCGATAGCAAGCGCGCTTCACTGGAACAGGTGATCGAGGCTTCGACCGGGCTTGCCACCAACAAGGTGACAGTTGCCCAGGCGTTCCGCTGCGGCACATCCACCAGCTATGTCACCAGCTCCAGCGCCTGCAACGGCAGCCAATACATTGGGGTCTATGTCCGGATCGACCTGACCGACACTTACACCCCGGCCTGGACGCAGTTCGGCCTTGGCAGCGCGATCAACTTCAACGTGACCCGCTATGTGATGGTCGAGCAGGTGGAGACATGATCTTTGCCCGGATTCTTGCGCGGCTTCGCGCGTCGGAGCACGGTTCGGTCGCGGTTGAATTCGCGCTGGTCGGTCCGCTGCTGATCGGCATGCTGATGGGTGTCCTGCAGATCGGCATCGGGATGCAGAACTACAACGCGCTGCGCGGGATCTCCGCCGATGTGGCGCGTTATGCGGTCATCAACTACCAGACCGGCAACCAGCTCAACAACAGTCAGCTGGAGGAATACTCCACCGGTCTGGCGACTGCGGCGCCCTATGGCCTGGATCATGACCGGTTCATGGCCCAGGTTTCGGTCGCCACCACGCAGCGGGTCGCCGGCGCACGCGAACTATCCGTCCGCCTGACCTACAACATCCCGACTTTCCTGGGTGTTTTCGGGATCGACGAGTTCCCGGTGGTCTATACCCGCCCGGTCTTTGTCATGCCGGCCGGCAGCTAAGCGCCTGAATTTCGCAAAATAATGAATATGTTAACCATGCTTGTTCGGCAAGGGGTTACGCCGCGCGGTTAAGGCCGGACTCTGGAATATCCGGAGTTTCGCCCCGTTCATGCCTGGTCGCTTCGCCATGACGGAAATGTTCGCCCTGCTGGGCCGGCTGTGCCGCGACCGGAGCGGCAACACTCTTGCCATGATCGCAGCGGCACTGGTGCCGCTGCTGGCCATGGTTGGCGGCGGGATCGACATGGGCCGGTCCTACCTCTCGCAAAGCCGCTTGCAGCAGGCCTGTGACGCCGGTGTGCTGGCCGCGCGCAAGAAGCTGGGTTCGCAGTTCATCACCACCGGCGTGATCCCCGAAGACGTCGCCGATGTCGGCAACCGCTTCTTCAATCTCAACTTCGCGGACGGCAGCTACGGCACGGCCAATCGCAGCTTCCAGATGACGCTGGAACCGGACCTTGCCATTTCCGGCCAGGCCACAGTCGACGTTCCGACCACGCTGATGACCATATTCGGCTATAGTAATGTCGATATCGCGGTGGAGTGCGAAGCGAAGCTCAACTTCTCCAACTCCGACATCCTGTTCGTCCTCGATACGACCGCATCGATGGCGCAGACCAACCCCAGCGACAGCCAATCCCGGATCAGCATCCTCAAGCAGGTGGTCAAGGACTTCCATGGTGAGATCGAAGGCAGCAAGAGCCCTGGCACCCGCGTGCGCTATGGCTTCCTGCCCTATTCCAGCAACGTCCGGGTGGCAGATATACTCAAATCGGACTGGATGGTTGACGAATGGACCTATCAGTCGCGCGTGCCCAATGCGCCGACTTCGACCAACGTCTCGTACTATTATTACAACGTAACCGTGCTGAGCGGCTCCTACAACGATATGCCGAGCAAAACCCAGGCCAGCTGCCCGGCTGATACCTACTCGGTGAGCTATGGTCCCACAACCACGGTCAGCACCTCACCGCATGAATACTATTACGAATCGACCGAAAACGGTTCGGACTACACCTGCATGCCCAACGACGGGATGTTCACCGTCACCGAGCGGCGCTGGAACAATTACGTGGCGCGGCACAACTGGAAATACGCCTACGACGCGCCGTATTATTCCTACACCTACAAGTACAAGCCCATCGAGTACGACGTCAGCGCCCTGAAGGATGCCGACGGCGACAATCCGCCGCTTTACGGCTCGATCCCGGCCTATCTTGAAGGCAACACCGGAAGCACCGATCCGAACTATTGGAACATCTACAATACCGGCTGCGTCGAGGAGCGCGACACTTACGAGATCGACGACTACGACAATGTCGACTTCTCCCGCGCGCTCGATCTCGATATCGATCTGGTGCCCACCCCGGGCAACCCGGCCACCCAGTGGCGCCCGATGCTGCCCGAGCTGGTGTTTGAACGGACTATCTGGTGGGACGGCACTGGCACCTTCAGTGTGCCGGAAGTGGATAGTTATAACTACTATCTCAACCCGGCCTGGGCCTCGGCCCACGCCTGTCCGGCGGCTGCCAAGAAGCTTGCTGAGATGAATGCCTCAGACGTGGCCACCTACCTCGACACCCTGACGCCGACCGGTGATACCTATCACGATATCGGTATGATCTGGGGCGCGCGGATGCTGTCGCCGACCGGCATCTTTGCCGACGAGAACGCCGATGTCGACGGCAAGCCGACCTCGCGCCACCTGATCTTCCTGACCGACGGCCAGACCGAGACTTTCGACATCAACTATGGTGCCTATGGGGTCGACGGGCTCGACCGGCGCCGCTGGCGTTCGGCGGCGGAATCGGGAATGAGCCTCGACGAAGTGGTCGAAAAGCGCTTCGGTGTCGCCTGCGCCGAGGCCAAGAAGCGCAACATCACCGTCTGGGTAATCGGCTTTGGCACCACGCTTAACCCGATCATGACCGAATGTGCCGGCCCCGGGCGCTACTTCGAAGCCCAGGACGCGGCGACCCTGTCGGATGTGTTCTCCAAGATCGCGGCCCAGCTGGGCGACCTGAGGGTGTCGAAATGATCGCCAACCATATCAAGCGCCTGCGCCAAGACCGGGACGGGGTCTCGGTGGTGGAATTCGCCCTGCTCGCGCCGGTGCTGCTGACCATGCTGATGGGTCTGCTGGACCTCGCCTACAACATGTACACCGCGCAGATGCTGCAGGGCGCAATCCAGAACGCCGCGCGGCAATCCACGCTGGAAGGGGCGAGCGGACGCGAAGCGGCGATCGATGCATCGGTCACGAGCGCGGTCCGGGCCATTGCACCGAATTCAACCCTGACTTTCAACCGCGAGTCCTACAGCAGCTTTTCCGAAGCCGGACGGCCGGAGGACTACGTCGATCAGAACGCCAATGGCACCTGCGATAACGGCGAACTCTACGAAGATGCCAACGGCAACGGCGCCTGGGATACGGACACCGGCACAACCGGTTTCGGCGGGGCTCGTGACGCGGTGGTCTATAGCGTCAGCGTCACGTACGAGCGGCCCTTCCCGGTATTCGCCCTGATCCCCGGTCAGACCAGCACCTACACCCTCAACACCAGCACGATCCTGCGCAACCAGCCGTTCGGCGCGCAGGAACAGCGCCCCGCCCCCACCACAGGAAACTGCACATGACCCGTTTGCGGAACCTATCCCGGCTGCTGCGCGACCGTTCGGGCGTCGCCATGACAGAGTTTGCGCTGGGTGCGCCATTCCTGCTGATGGCGGGACTGTGGGGCACCGAAACGGCGAACTTCGCACTGGTCAACATGAAGGTCGGCCAAATCGCGGTGCACCTTGCCGACAACGCCTCCCGCATTGGCGACACTTCGACCCTGCAGAACCGCAAGATCTACGAATCCGACATTCTCGACGTGTTCGTCGGGGCGCAGATCCAAGGTGGCCAGGGCCTGCAGCTGTACAACAACGGCCGGGTGATCGTCTCCAGCCTCGAAGTCAACGAGGATGGGGAACAGTACATCCACTGGCAGCGTTGCCGGGGCATCAAGAACGTCGCGTCCAGCTTTGGCGACGCCGGCGATGTTCTGGCTGACGGTATGGGCCCCGCCGGGAACAAGGTGCTGGCCCAGGAAGACGACGGGGTGATCTTCGTCGAGGTCAACTACACCTATCGGCCGCTCATCTCGGATGCTTTCCTGGGCAGCCCGGACATCATCTCGGTCGCCAGCTTCACCGTCCGCGACGACCGCGATCTCAGCCAGATCTACCAGCGCGATGCCGGCGATCCCGACCCGGTGCAGAACTGTTCGGCCTTCACCGGGCAGATCAATATCGGAGCCGACGGCTCGGTGCTTTAAAGCCTAGCGGTAGCAGACCTTGCGCACCGCCGCGACAATCCGCGGCGCATCGATGATCGCGGCCTTTTCCAGGTTGGCGGCATAGGGCAGCGGCACGTCCTCGTCGCAGACCCTGAGGACCGGCGCGTCGAGGTGGTCGAAGCCGTCTTCCATGCAGATCGCCATGATTTCCGACGCGATCGAGCAGACCGGCCAGCCTTCCTCGGCAATCACCAGCCGGTTGGTCTTGGCGAGCGAGGCAAGCACGGCTTCCTTGTCGAGCGGACGCAGCGTGCGCAGGTCGAGCACTTCGGCCTCGATCCCTTCGGCCGCCAATGTTTCCGCCGCTTCCAGCGCCAGACCGACGCCGATCGAGTAGGACACGATCGTAACATCCTTGCCCTCGCGCATGATCCGCGCCTTGCCGATCGGCAGAACATGGTCGTCCAGTTCCGGCAGTTCGAAGCTGCGGCCATAGACCAATTCGTTTTCCAGGAAGACGACCGGATCCTCGCTGCGGATCGCGGCCTTGAGCAGGCCCTTCGCATCGGACGCGTCATAAGGCGCGATCACGATCAGGCCCGGGACGCTGGCATACCACGGGCCGAAGTTCTGGCTGTGCTGTGCGCCGACGCGGCTGGCAGCGGCATTGGGGCCACGGAACACCACCGGGCAACGCATCTGCCCGCCCGACATGTAATTCGTCTTGGCGGCGGAATTGATGACATGGTCGATCGCCTGCATGGCGAAGTTGAAAGTCATGAATTCGACGATCGGGCGCAGACCGCCCATCGCCGCGCCGACACCGATCCCGGCAAAGCCGTACTCGGTGATCGGGGTGTCGATCACCCGCTTCGGCCCGAATTCGTCAAGCAGGCCCTGGGTGACCTTGTAGGCGCCCTGGTACTGGGCGACTTCTTCGCCCATCACGAACACGCGGCTGTCGCGGCGCATTTCCTCGGCCATGGCATCACGCAGGGCCTCGCGCACCGTGATCTGGCGCATGTTGGTGCCGGCCGGCACAACCGGATCGGCCGGACGGACAGCAGGAGCCGGACGCTCGGCGGCAATCGCGGCGGGCGCGGCTTCTGCCGGCTGTGCCGGAGCTGCCGCAGGAGCGGCCGCAGCTTCCCCTTCTCCGCCGATCACCGCGATGACGGTCCCGACCTTCACACCTTCGGTGCCTTCCGGCACCAGGATCGCACCAACCGTGCCTTCGTCCACGGCTTCGAATTCCATCGTCGCCTTGTCGGTCTCGATCTCGGCCAGGATATCACCGGCCTTTACCTCGTCACCGACCTTGACCAGCCACTTGGCCAGAGTGCCTTCCTCCATGGTCGGGGACAGCGCGGGCATTTTCAGTTCGATGCTCATCAGTAGCTCTCCACCAGCACATCGGTGTAGAGTTCGGCCATATCGGGCTCCGGCGAATTCTCTGCAAAATCAGCGGATTCGTTGACGATGCTGCGAATCTGCTTTTCGATTTCCTTCAGCCGCTCCTCGGCCACGCCGCGCTTCAGCAGCTCGGCCTTGGCGGCGTCGATCGGATCGTGGTTCTCGCGCATTTCCTGCACTTCCTCGCGCGTGCGGTACTTGGCCGGATCCGACATCGAGTGTCCGCGATAGCGATAGGTGTGCAGTTCCATCAGCACCGGCCCCTTGCCGGCACGGACATGGGCCACGGCGATTTCGGCCGCGGCGCGCACTTCCAGCACGTCCATCCCGTTGACCTTCATCCCCGGGATGCGGAACGCGGTGCCGCGGCGGTGGAATTCGGTTTCGGCCGAACCGCGAGTGACCGCGGTGCCCATGGCGTATCCGTTGTTCTCGACCACGAAAATCGCCGGCAGGTTCCACAGCGCAGCCATGTTGAAGGCTTCATAGACCTGGCCCTGGTTGGCCGCGCCGTCGCCGAAATAGGCCATGCACAGCCCGCCGTCCTCACGGTACTGGTGGGCGAAGGCGAGGCCCGCACCCAGCGGCACCTGCGCGCCGACGATGCCGTGCCCGCCATAGAATTTGTGTTCGACGCTGAACATGTGCATCGAGCCGCCCTTGCCCTTGGAAATCCCGGCCCCGCGACCGGTCAGCTCGGCCATGATCACCTTGGGATCGATGCCATAGGCCAGCATGTGGCCGTGATCGCGGTAGCCGGTGATCACGCTGTCGCGGCTATCATCCAGCGCGGATTGCAGGCCGACAGCAACGGCTTCCTGGCCGATGTAGAGGTGGCAGAACCCGCCGATCAGGCCCAGGCCATAGAGCTGTCCGGCCTTTTCCTCGAACCGGCGGATCAGCAGCATCTGCTCGTAGAACTTCAGCAGTTCATCATCGCTCGCGGCGAAGCGCGGGTTCTTTTCAAGTGCTTCCTGAAGGCTGCGCAGCGCGAAGTTTTCAGCGCCGTCGGCAGCCTTGGCAGGCGCCTTGCGGCTCGATGCGGGCTTGGCCAAAATCGTATCCCCTGGGGTCTGGAACAACTCATCCCGCCTATAGGGCGAAGCGCGCCCAAGGCAAACAGCCGCATACGAATTTTGTCATGAAGGACGCTGCGGAATCCTCACTTGAGGATCAGCACAACCTCGTCCGGGTGGACCACGTTGAGATTCGCGCGGAGCAGTTCACCGGCCATGTCGGGATCGACGCTGGTCGGGTTGAGCAGAGCCACGCGGTTTTTGAGGACGTTCCGTTCAGCCTGAAGCTGTGCCAATTCTTTCTGACGTTCAGCCAGCAAGCGATTGTTTTCGCTCCATGCCAGCAGTCCGCTGGGGCCGATCAGCACCCATGCGCCCATGGCCAGCAGCGCCGCCAGGGCCAGCCCTTGCGTAAGCCGTTCGCGATTGATCTGAGGATTTGCCCGTCCACCCATGGATCACTTAGAATCACAGTTAATACAGGCTTTCAAGCCCAAACTTTGAAGGAGCGCCGAAAGGAAGCACTGCGGGGGTGGTTGGTGCGCCCGGCGGGATTCGAACCCACGGCCCCCAGATTAGGAATCTGATGCTCTATCCGGCTGAGCTACGGGCGCACTGGCTTCGCCTCTACGGCGTGCCGAACGCCGGGGCAAGCCGCGGCGCAGTGCCGGTCAGTTGAGTTCGTCCGGCGGAGCAACGGGAAAGGGCAACGGCAACACCGGAACGCCTTCTTCCAGCAAGTCCCTCGCCTGCTCCAGCGTGGCCTGGCCGTGGATCACTTCGGTCTCGCGCTCGCCATAATGCATTTCCCGCGATTGCTGGGCGAAGTCCTTGCCGACCCAGCGGGAATCGCGCAGCACTTCGGCCTGGAGCTGCGCCAGCTTGCCCAGCATCGCGGCGGCCTCGGGCGGCATGACGCCACTCGCCATCGGTTGCGCAGGCGCTGGAACCTCGGCGCGCTGATTGCCCTTGCGCGGGACGGCCGGGGCCATCGGCGCCTTGGCCACGTCGGCCGAACCGCACTGCGGGCATGTCACCAGGGCGCGCTGCTGCTGCCTGGAAAAATCCTCGGATGAAGCAAACCAGCCTTCGAAACGGTGGCCGGCCGGACAGGCCAGGTCGAATACGATCATTGCGGGATCGGCCGCTTGTTGGCGAGGCTGGGCAGCTGCGCCCGAACCGAGGCGATGCGGGCCGGGTCGAGCTCGGCAAAAGCCAGGCTGCCCCCCTCCCCGCCCATATCGAGCAGGATCTCGCCCCAGGGATCGATCACCAGGCTGTGGCCGTAGGTTTCCCGGCCGTCCTCGTGCTGTCCGGCCTGGGCGGCGGCAATGACGAAGGCGCTGGCCTCGATTGCCCGGGCGCGCTGCATCACGTGCCAGTGCGCCGCACCGGTCGGCCGGGTAAAGGCGGCGGGAATGGCAATCGCATCGCAGCGGGCCTTGCCCAGCGCTTCGAACAGGGCGGGAAAACGCAGGTCGTAACAGATCGCCAGACCCAGCCTGCCGACCGGACAATCCACCGTCACCACCGCTTCGCCCGGCGCATAGGCCGCACTTTCCCGCCAGCTTTCACCGGTGTCGAGATCGACATCGAACATGTGGATCTTGTCATAACGGGCGGCAATCGCGCCGCTGCTGTCGATGACGAAGCTGCGGTTGGCCCAGCGGCCGTCTTCGCGCAGCACCGGCAGCGAGCCGATCGCCACCCAGATGCCGGCGCCCGACGCAGCCTCGCGCACGGCCGCGAGGACCGGGCTTTGGTCTTCGGGCACGACATGGACCGTGGCCCGCGCCCGGTCACGATCGAGCAGGCCGGACATTTCCGGCGTGAACAGCATTTCCGCCCCGCCCATTGCCGCTCCGTCGACGGCGCCGACCATCGCCGCGGCATTGGCCGCCGGGTCGATCCCCGAAGTCATCTGCAGGACGGCGATGCGGGTCATGGTGGTCAGAGCCCCAGCAGCGGATCGAGCTTTCCGGCGCGGTCGAGCGCGTGGATATCATCACAGCCGCCGACCGCCCGGTCATCGATCAGGATCTGCGGCACGGTGCTGGCACCCGGCACCCGTTCGATCATCTCGGCCCGTTTGGGCCCGCCCAGCGTGATGTCGTACTCGGTATAGGCAACGCCCTTGCCGTCCAGCAGGGCCTTGGCCCGGACGCAGTAGGGGCAGCCCCACTTGGTATAGATCTCGACCTTGGGTGCAGGCACTTGGGTGCTCCTCTTGAAACGGCGGTGCGCTAACATACATCGGCAGTGAAGTCATGGCCTGCAAGGGGCCGTGCCTTCACCGGGATGCCGCTTACGGGTCCCGGGCCAACCATGATTGCTCAAACAGAGGATTGTGCCATGAACCGTTTCGATTTCACCCCCTATCGCCGTACCATGGTCGGGTTCGACCGGCTGTTCGACCTGCTGGAAAACCAGAACCGGATGAACAGCGGCGACAATTACCCCCCCTTCAACATCGAGCGCCGGGGCGAGGATGCCTATCGCATCACGCTGGCCGTAGCCGGGTTCAAGCAAGCCGATATCGACATCACCGCCCAGCAGAACCTGCTGGTGATCCAGGGCAAGAAGGGCGAGGATGCTTCGGCCGGCCAGTACCTGCATGTCGGCATCGCCCAGCGCGGGTTCGAGCGCCGTTTCGAGCTGGCGGACTATGTCCGGGTTGACGATGCCAATCTTGAAGACGGCCTGCTGACCATCGATCTGGTCCGCGAAGTGCCCGAGGCGATGAAGCCCAAGAAGATCCCGGTCGGCACGCAGAAGCCCCTCACCGTGGTCAAGGATGCCGACGACAGCCAGGCTGCCTGATCGGTTCGATCCTGAGAGCGGTTTCCATATTGGGGGTGAGGTCTTGCGGCCTCACCCCCGCGACGCTTTCACGCCGCACTGTCGCATCGCGATCATCCGGGTCGCAGAAGATGATCAGATCGCGACAAGTTCCGTCATGGGTCCGGTTTTCCGACACCCGAAAGCGTCATGGCAACTACCCTAAATTCCCGTCGCGTAAAGGGATCGCAACAAACGCGGTTGCGATTGCGTTACCATCGCTTCCGAGCTTTCACCTAAGTGTCTTGCCAGGCTCGAAAATCACCCACCCGTTCGCGCGGACAAATTTTCAGCCATCCTGTTGCTTCGGTTAACACCGATCCTTTCCGGTCCGGCAACCGACGCGGCTGATTCGCCCCATCGGCGGTCCGGATCGGCCGACGCGCCTGCCACTGGCGGTAATGCTGGGGGCGCGCAGCCGGGTTTCGACAAACGCCCTTTGTCGATACCGGCGCGGCGCTTCAGACCAGCCGGGCCTGCTGCAGCGCGGCGGCGATGAAGCCCGAAAACAGCGGGTGCGGCTCGAACGGGCGGCTCTTCAGTTCAGGGTGGAACTGCACGCCGATGAACCACGGATGGTCCGGCCGCTCGACGATTTCCGGCAGCAATCCATCGGGCGACATGCCCGAGAAGACCAGACCGCCGGCCTCAAGCCGCTCACGATAGGCTCCGTTCACTTCATAGCGGTGCCGGTGCCGCTCGCTGATCGAGGTTACGCCGCCATAAATGGCCGAGACGTGGCTGTTGGCGCTGAGCTTTGCCTCATAGGCACCGAGCCGCATGGTCCCGCCCAGGTCGGCATCGGCACCGCGCTTCTGCAGGCCTTCCGGGCTCATCCATTCGGTGATGATGCCGACCACCGGCTCGCTCGTCTCGCCAAATTCGGTCGAACCGGCCCCGGCGATCCCGGCCGTGTTGCGGGCCCCCTCGATGCAGGCCATCTGCATGCCAAGGCAGATCCCCAGGAACGGTACCTTGCGTTCACGAGCAAACCGGACCGAGGCGATCTTGCCTTCGGTCCCGCGCACACCGAAGCCGCCCGGCACCAGGATCCCGTGCATCGGCTCAAGCTTGGTGACGATTTCGTCATCACCGGCCTCGAACAGCTCGGCATCGATCCACTTGATGTTGACCTTCACCCGGTTGGCCATGCCGCCGTGGACGAGCGCCTCGTTGAGGCTCTTGTAGGCATCGGGCAGACCGACATACTTGCCGACCACCCCGATCGTCACTTCGCCCTCAGGGTGCTGATAGCGGTCGACGATATCTTCCCAGCCAGACAGATCCGGCTTGGGCGCGGTCAGGCCGAAGTGATGAAGGACGGCGTCGTCCAGGCCTTCGGTGTGATACTGCAGCGGCACGGCATAGATGCTGCTGGCATCCAGAGCCGGGATCACCGCTTCCTTGCGCACGTTGCAGAACAGCGCGATCTTGGCCCGCTCGTTTTCCGGCAACGGATGTTCGCAGCGGCACAGCAGCACATCGGGCTGCACGCCCAGGCTGGTCAGTTCGCGAACCGAGTGCTGGGTCGGCTTGGTCTTGAGCTCGCCCGCGGCCGAGACATAGGGCACCAGCGTGACATGGACCGAGCAGAAGCTCTCGCGGCCAAGTTCGTTGCGCAGCTGGCGCACGGCCTCGATGAACGGCAGGCCCTCGATGTCGCCCACGGTCCCGCCGATCTCGCACAGCACGAAATCGAGGTCTTCGGTATCGGCCAGGGCAAAGCGCTTGATCTCGTCGGTGACGTGCGGAACCACCTGCACGGTTGCGCCCAGATAGTCGCCGCGGCGTTCCTTGGCGATGATGTCGCGATAGATCCGGCCCGAGGTGATGTTGTCCGCCTGGCGCGCCGAAACGCCGGTGAAGCGCTCATAGTGCCCAAGATCGAGGTCGGTTTCCGCCCCGTCGTCGGTCACATAGACCTCACCGTGCTGATAGGGGCTCATCGTCCCCGGATCGACGTTGAGATAGGGATCGAACTTACGGATGCGGACCTTGAATCCGCGCGCCTGCAGCAGTGCTGCGAGGCTTGCCGCCATGAGACCTTTGCCGAGCGAGGAGACCACGCCGCCGGTGATGAAAATGTACCGCGCCATGGGAGTCGGGCCTTAAGCGGATTGTGCGGAGTCGGGCAAGCGCTGCCTGCCACAATCCACAGTTGCTGGAACAAAACACACGGCCCTGCCCCCCAAACCTGTGGCCGGGGAGCGCGCGAGGGCCGAATGGGGTGAATTACTGCTTGGCGGGTGCGCCCAGCGGATCGAGGCCGTTACCGGTAGGAGCAGGCGAAGCGGCCGGGCTGGCGGCCGGAGCCGGCTGGGCCCCGGGCTGAAGCGGATCGACCGCGCCCGGCGGCGGAAGCTGGGCCGGAGCGACCGAACGGTTCAGCGTGTCCTCGATCTGGCGATCCCCGCCGCTCTGGCTGGCCAGCGCGGCCAGAACGATGCTGAGCGTCACGAACAGCACCGCCAGAATGGTGGTAGCGCGGGTCAGGAAATCGGCAGCGCCGCGAGCCGACATGAGACCGGCCGGGCTGCCGCCCACGCCCAGGCCGCCGCCTTCGGACTTCTGCATCAGAATGACGCCGACCAGCAGTGCGGCGATGATCGCCTGGACGACGGTCAGGAAAATGAAAAGCGACATGATGGTTCCGCGCGAAAAAGGATCTGTTGCCGCGCATCTAGGCGCGCCGGCCCGGTCTTGCAACCCGCAGCGCTATTCCGCGTCGGGGCCGGCGGCAGCAAGGACGATCGGCAGAAAGGCATCGGCGGTCAGGCTTGCCCCGCCGACCAATGCCCCGCCCACTTCGTCTGCGGCAAGCAGATCGGCGGCATTCCCGGCATTGACCGATCCGCCATAGAGGATGCGCACGATCGCGCCTTCATCGCCATAGCTTTCCAGCAGCTGGGCGCGGATTGCCCGGTGCATGGCCCCGACGTCGTCGACCGAAGGGACCCGGCCGGTACCGATCGCCCAGACCGGCTCATAGGCCACGGTCACCCGCGGGACGATGCCTTCGCCCTGCGGCAGGGAAGCCGCCACCTGTCCGGTCACCACCGCTTCGGCCTGACCGGCATCGCGCTCGGCCTCGGTCTCGCCCACGCAAACGATCACTTCAAGCCCGGCCGCCAGCGCGGCTTCGGCCTTGGCCCGGACCATCGAATCGGTTTCGCCATGCATGGCGCGGCGTTCGGAGTGGCCGACAATGACGAAGCTGGCCCCGGCATCGCCCAGCATCGGGGCCGATACGTTGCCGGTGAAGGCGCCGCTGGCCTCGGCATGGCAATCCTGTGCGCCCACGCTGGCGGTCTGCAGGGCCTCGGCCATCGCGCCGACCAGGGTGAACGGCGGTGCAACGCCAACCCGAACGGATGGATAGCGCGCCGCGCCGCGATCGATCGCCCGGGCTTCTGCCAGCATGGCACGCGTGCCGTTCATCTTCCAGTTGCCGACGATGTAGGGCCGGTTGGGCATGGGTTTCCTCGCTGAACTGTAGTGCCCGGCTGTGGCTGCGGGCTTGGCCTCGCGGTTAGGCGAGGCCGACGCGGCTTGTCAAAGGGCTTGCGGCAAAGTGCGGTGGATGGGGGCGGGTCAGCCATTGCCTGCCCGCGCAATGATGCTATTGCCCCGGCCAGAGTGCCCGCATTGGGCACTGGTTTACCCATTCCCGATGAGCAGGCGATGATCCAGTCCTTCCGCAACTTCTTCCAATCCAAGTGGGGCGTCGGTTTCACCCTTGGTTTTCTGGGGCTTATCGCCTTCGCCTTCGCCAGTGGCGATGTCGCCTCGACCGGCGGGTTCGGCTCGTTCTCAAGCGGCGACAATGTCGCAAAGGTCGGCAAGAAGCGCCTGACCGGCAACGAGGTGGAGCGTTCGGTCAGCACCATCCTGACGCGGATGCGACAAAGCGATCCGACCGCGACCATGGCCAGCTTTCTGGAACGCAACGGGCTTGAAGACCTGCTGACCTTCCTGATCGACCGCCGCGCCGCGCTGCAATTCGGCGAGCGTCACGGGCTTTATGTCGGGGACCGCCTGATCGACAGCGAAATCGCCAAGATCCCGCGGATCCAGGGACCTGACGGCAAGGTCGATCCGGCGCTCTATCGCCAGTTCCTGGCCGAGCGCGGGATGACCGACGCCGAATTCCGCGCCGAAGTGGCGGAAGAGCTGATGAGCCGCCAGCTGGCCGCCTCGACCACTCTGGGCATCAAGGTGCCGCGCAAGGTTTCGATGCGCTATGCCGCCGTGGTGACCGAGCGCCGCGAGGGCTTCATTGTCACCCTGCCCGCTGCCGCCTTTGCCCCGACCACTCCGCCAACCGAGGCCGAGGTGACCGAGTGGTACGCCAACAACAAGGCGACCTACGCCCTGCCGGAACGCCGCACGATCCGTTACATCGTGTTCGGCGACAACGTGATCAAGGACGTGCCCGCCCCCAGCGATGCGGAAATCGCTGCACGCTACAACGCCAACAAGGCCAAATACGCGCCGACCGACAAGCGCCGTCTGTCGCAGATCATCCTGCCGACCGAAGCTGCAGCCAAGGTGGTGTTCGGCGAGGTTTCGGGCGGAAAGTCGCTGGAGGCTTCCGCCGGGTCCAAGGGCCTCGCGGTGGCATCGCTCGGCACTCTGACCAAGGCCGAATATGCGCTGCAGGGCTCGAGCGCGGTGGCCGATGCCGTCTTTGCCGCGCCGGTCGGCAAGGTGGCCGGTCCGTTCAAGACCCCGCTTGGCTGGGCCGTCGTCCGGGTCGATGCCAACGAGGGCACGCCGGGCAAGACGCTGGAACAGGCCAAGCCCGAACTGGTCAAGGAACTGGGCGAGGAAAAGCGCCGCGAGGCGATCGCCGAGTTCTCCGCACGGATCGACGAGAACGTCGCCAATGGCGCGACCTTGACCGACGTGGCCAAGGACATGGGGCTGGAAGTGGTTGAAACCGAACCGCTGCTGGCCAACGGCGCGGTCTATGGCAAGGACGGGGCCAAGGCTCCGGAAGTGCTGGCGCCCGTGCTGCAGGCCGCTTTCGCGATGGAATCGGAAAAGCAGCCGCAGCTGGCCGAAGTGGATCCGGGCAAGACTTTCATGGTCTTCGATGTCGGTGCGATCGCGCCGGCCGCGCCGCCGCCGCTCGACCAGATCCGCCCGCAGGTGATTGCCGATATCCAGCAGGCCAAGGGCGCCAAGGCGGCCAAGGCCGCGGCCGAGAAGGTCCAGAGCCAAGTTGAAAAGGGCGTGCCGGTCGAACAGGCGGTCGCTTCGCTGGGCGTGCCGCTGCCGCCGGTCGACCGGGTCAGCAAGGGCCGCATGGAAGTGCAGGCCCAGGGCCAGAACGCCTCCAAGCCGGAAATGCTGTTGTTCACCATGGCCAGGGGCAAGGTCCGCCTGCTGGCCGCGCCGCGCAACCGCGGCTGGTATGTCGTCTCGGTTACCAAGGTGATCCCGGGCGAGGTCAAGCCGGACGATCCGCGCCTGCCCGGTCTGGAAGAAACCCTGGCCGGCAACATGGGCTCCGAATATGCCAACCAGCTGGGCGGCGGGATGCGCGATGAAGTGGGCGTGACCCGCAACCAGGGCAACATCGACGCGCTCAAGAAGCGCCTGCAGGGCGTGCAGTAAGCAGCGACGCGATGATGCAGGCCCGGGCGGAAAACTGGACAGCGGCGGAGGCCGCGCTCGCAGCAGGCAAGCCCGGGCTGATCTGGCGCCGGCTGGTTGCCGATACCGAAACACCGGTCGGTGCGGCGCTCAAGCTGATGGTCGAGGGGCGCGGCGATTTCCTGCTGGAAAGCGTCGAGGGCGGCGAAGTGCGTGGCCGTTACAGCCTGCTCGGGCTCGATCCCGACCTGGTGTTCAGGGCGACCGGGGCCAGCGCCGAGATCAACCGTCAATGGCGGCATGACCGCGCGGCCTTTGCCCCGCTTAGCGGAGACAGCCTGAGCAAACTGCGCGCGCTGGTCGATCAGTGCCGCTTCGATGTGCCGGATGCCCTGCCGCCGGTGCTGGCCTGCTTGGTCGGCTATTTCGGCTACGAGACCTATGGCCTGGTCGAGAAGCTGCCCCGCCCGGCCGAGAACCCGCTCAACCTGCCCGACATGCTGTTCGTGCGGCCCGCGCTTATCCTGGTGTTCGACCGGCTGAGCGACGCGCTGTGGTGCGTTGCGCCGGTCTGGCCCGAAGGCGGTACGCCGGACCATCTGCTCGAAGCTGCGCAGGAGCGGATCGATCAGGCCTTGCGCGGGCTGGCCGCTCCGGTTCCGGCCCCGGTGCGCGATGCCGCCCTGCCCGCACCGGTACTGCAACCGGTGATGGCGCCGGGCCAGTACCGCGACATGGTGCTGAAGGCGAAGGACTACATTTCGGCCGGTGACATCTTCCAGGTCGTGCTGGCGCAGCGCTTCACCTGCCCCTTCACCCTGCCCCCGATCGCGCTCTACCGGGCGCTGCGGCGGGTCAATCCTTCGCCGTTCCTCTATTTCCTCGACCTGCCCGGCTTCGCCCTGACCGGTTCCAGCCCGGAAATCCTGGTCCGGGTCCGCGACGGCGAAGTGACGATCCGCCCGATTGCCGGCACCCGCCCGCGCGGGAATACCCCCGAGCAGGACCGCGAGAACGAGGCCAGCCTGCTGGCCGACCCCAAGGAGCGCGCCGAGCACCTGATGCTGCTCGACCTGGGCCGCAACGATGTCGGCCGGGTGGCCGAGGCCGGAACCGTCAAGGTGACCGAGAGCTACACGATCGAGCGCTACAGCCATGTCATGCACATCGTCTCCAACGTGGTCGGCCGGCTCGATGCCGCGAACCACGATGCGATCGATGCGGTCTTCGCCGGTTTTCCCGCCGGCACGGTCAGCGGCGCGCCCAAGGTGCGAGCCTGCGAAATCATCGCCGAGCTGGAACCCGAAACCCGCGGCGCCTATGCCGGCGGGGTCGGCTATTTCGCGCCGGACGGCAATCTCGACAGCTGCATTGTCCTGCGCACCGGAGTGGTCAAGGACGGGATGCTGCACGTGCAGGCCGGGGCCGGGATCGTTGCCGACAGCGATCCGGAATACGAACAGCGCGAATGCGAGGCCAAGGCCGGCGCCCTGATCGCCGCCGCGCGCGAGGCGGTGCGCGTGTCCGAAGAGGCAGGTTTCGGGCAATAGCTTGAACCGGCGCGCCTGGCGGACTAGCGTCGCCACCCATGCGCAAACTCCTGATCCTGATCCTCGCCCTGATCGCCACGCCCCTGCACGCGCAGGAATGGCAGAAACGCTCCACCGAACGCGATGTGGTGCTGCCCGGCTTCACTTTCCGCAGCGGCGAGAAGCTGGATCTCAGGATGCACGTCACCACACTCGGCACCCCGCGCCGCAATGCCGCGGGCGAGATCGAGAACGCGGTGATGATCCTCCACGGCACCGGCGGTTCAGGCTGGCAGTTCTTCCGCCCGCAATTCGCCGATGAACTGTTCGGCCCGGGCCAGGTGCTCGATATCACCAAGTGGTACGTGATCCTGCCCGACAACATCGGCCACGGCAAGAGCAGCAAGCCCAGCGACGGGTTGCGGATGGGTTTCCCGCGCTATGGCTATTTCGACATGGTCGATGCCCAGCGCCGCCTGCTGACCGAGGGCCTGGGGGTAAACCGCCTGCAGCTGATCCTCGGCACCTCGATGGGCTGCATGCACGCTTTCGTCTGGGGGACCGAATACCCCGGCTTTGCCCGCCGTCTTGCCCCCTTCGCCTGCAACGCGATGGAGATTGCCGGGCGCAACCGGATGTGGCGGCAGATGTCGATCGACGCGATCAAGGCCGATCCGCTGTGGAACGGCGGCAATTACACCAGCCCGCCGGAAAACGGTCTGCGCACTGCGCGCTATCTCTCAATGATCGCCGGCGGCAACCCGGTCGCCTTGCAGGCACAGTTCCCGACCCGCGAAGGCGCGGTGAAGTACCTGAACGAAGCCTATGCCGCCCGCGCCGCCAACGATCTCGATGCCAACGACCAGATCTATCAGCTCGACAGCTCGCGCGATTACAACCCGCTGCCCAAGCTGCGGAATGTGACCGTGCCGGTGCTGTGGATCAATTCGGCGGACGATTTCATCAACCCGCCCGAACTGGCCCTGGCCGAAAAGCACGCCAGGCTGATGCCGCGCGCCCGTTACATCCTGATCCCGGCCACGGCCGAGACCAAGGGACATGGCACCCACACCTGGGCCAAGTTCTGGAAAAAGGACCTCGCGAAGCTGCTGGCGACGAAGTGAGCGCACCGATGAGCGAGCGCCGCACCCTCTATCCGCCGATCGAACCCTATGCGAGCGGCACGCTCGATGTCGGCGATGGCCACAGCCTCTATTGGGAACGCTGCGGCACGCCCGGCGGCAAACCGGCGGTGTTCCTGCACGGCGGCCCCGGCGGCGGGATGAGCGCCAGGCACCGCCAGCAGTTCGATCCCGACCTGTACGATGTCCTGCTGTTCGATCAGCGCGGCTGCGGGCGTTCCGCGCCCTTTGCCCATCTGGAGGCGAACACCACCTGGCACCTTGTCGCCGATATCGAAGCCTTGCGGGAAATGGCCGGGCATGAGCGCTGGCTGGTGTTCGGCGGCTCCTGGGGATCGACCCTCAGCCTCGCCTATGCCGAGAGCCATCCCGACCGGGTGAGCGAACTGGTCCTGCGCGGGATATTCCTTGGCACTCCGCGCGAGTATGACTGGCTCTACCGCTATGGCGCCAGCGAACTCTATCCCGAGGCCTGGGCCGAGTTCACCGGCCACGTTCCCGAGGCCGAGCGGGGCGACCTGCTCGAAGCCTATGACCGCCGCCTGACCAGCGACGATCCCGAAGTCCGCCTGACCGCCGCCCGGATCTGGGCCATGTGGGAAGGCGTCACCTGCACCCTGCTGCCCGATCCGGACATGATGGCCGATTTCACCGCCGACGATCACGCCGTGGCTGTCGCCCGGATCGAAGCGCACTTCTTCCGCAACCTGTGCTGGCTGGAACCCGACCAGCTGATCCGCGATGCGCACCGCCTGCGCGGCATTCCCGGCGTGATCGTGCAGGGCCGCCACGACTGCTGCACGCCCCCGGCGGCCGCCTTTGCGCTGAAACAGGCCTGGCCGGAAGTGGATCTGCAGATCGTGCCCGACGGCGGCCACCTGTTCACCGAGCCCGGTATCACCGACGGACTGGTGCGGGCGACCGACCGGTTTGCCGGCAAGAAAGCCTGACTGGCAAAACCGCACAGAGGCGCTTATGGGGCTCGCCATGGCCGACATCCTCGTCATCGACAATTACGACAGCTTCACCTGGAACCTGGTCCACTACCTGATGGAACTGGGCGCCAAGGTCGAAGTCGTGCGCAACGACGCGATCAGCGCGGGCCAGGCGGTGTCGAGCGGGGCCAAGGGCTTCCTCATTTCGCCCGGCCCCTGCACCCCGAACGAGGCCGGGATCAGCCTCGATCTGGTTGCAGCCTGTGCCGATGCGCGCCTGCCGCTGCTGGGCGTGTGCCTGGGCCACCAGTCGATCGGCCAGCATTTTGGCGGACAGGTGGTGCGCGGCGGCCTGATGCATGGCAAGACTTCGCCGGTGACCCATGACGGCACCGGGATCTTCGCCGGCCTCCCCTCCCCGTTCACCGCCACGCGCTATCACTCATTGATCGTCGATGACGTGCCCGAAGGACTGGTGGTCAACTGCACTTCGGACGATGGTCATGTGATGGGCTTCCGCCACAAGGAACTGCCGATCCACGGGGTTCAGTTCCACCCGGAGAGCATCGCGACCGAGCATGGCCACGACATGCTGGCCAACTTCCTGCGCATGGCCGGGGTCGAACCAAAGGTTCTGGTGTGAACCGGATCGAATTTGCCCTGACTGCCGATGACCTGATTGCGGCACAGCGGCTTTATCAGCTGGCCGGGATCAAGCGGCAGGCTGTCTGGGTGGTGCCGATCCTCGGCTTTGCGCTGTATCTTTACACCCGGCTGAGCGGAGAGACCGATCGCCTGCTGTTGCTGATCGCCATGCTGGCCATGGTGTTTTCCCGGGTGCTGGTGCCGCTCTATTCCCGCTTCTTCGGCATTCCGCGAATGGCCCGGCGGGCCATCGCCGATGATCCGGCAATGTCGGAACTGGCCAGCCTGGGTTGGGACGACAAGGCGATCTGGGCTGAAAGTGAAACCGCCAGCTGGAACCAACCCATGGGCGATCTCAAGGCCTGGCTGGCCGATGACCGGGTTCTACTGCTGTTTCGGCAGGTGCACCTGTTCCACATCATCCCGGCGCGGGCCTTCCCCGATGTCGCAACCCGTCAGGCGCTGATCGCGGCGCTGGACGCAAATGGAGTTTCCGGCACATGGCCGCCGCGATGAGCCTGAACGAAGCCGAGGTGCTGTTTGGCCGGATCCTCGATGGCGAGGTTCCGGACGAGGCCATTGTCGCCACCCTGGTCGAGCTGGCCGATCGGGGCGAGACCGCGGCCGAAGTGGCCGGGGCAGTCAAGGCCATGCGTGCGCGAATGAAACCGGTGGCCGCGCCCGCCGGGGCGATCGATGTTTGCGGGACCGGGGGCGACGGGCAGCACAGCCTGAATGTCTCCACCGCTGTGGCGTTGGTGGTGGCGGCTTGCGATGTACCGGTGGCCAAGCACGGCAACCGCGCCGCATCCAGCCTGGCGGGCGGGGCCGACACGCTGGAAGCGCTGGGCCTGAACCTGGCCCGCGCATCGGAACTGGCCGAACAGACCTTGGCCGATCTCGGTATCGCCTTCCTGTTTGCCCAGGCCCATCACCCGGCGCTGGCCCGGGTCGCGCCGATCCGCCGCGCGCTGGGCCGCCGCACGATTTTCAACCTGCTGGGTCCGCTGGCCAATCCCGCCGGGGTACGGCGACAGCTGGTCGGGGTCGCCAATCCGGCGCTGATCGCGCTGTACCGCGATGCGATGCAGCTGCTCGATACCGAAGCGGCGATGATCGTTTCCGGGGCCGAGGGGCTGGACGAGCTGTCGATCGCCGGGCCGAGCTATCTCGCCACCATCGGCCTGCCGCCGCTCCCGGCCGAGGTTTCCCCCGACGATGCCGGGCTGGTCCCCCATCCTCTGGAGGAACTGCGCGGCGGGGATGCCGCCTTCAACGCCGAAGCCCTGCGCCGCCTGCTTCAGGGAGAAGCCGGGGCCTACCGCGATGCGGTGCTGCTCAACTCGGCAGCAGCCCTGCTGGTGGCCGGGCAGGTGGAGGACTGGCTGGAAGGCGTGGAAGAAGCCGCCGAAGCGCTCGACAAGGGGCTGGCCAAGGCCTTGCTGGATTGCTGGATCGACACCGTAAGATGACCGACAAGCTTGCTGAAATCTGCGCCACCAAGCGCCTAGAAGTTGCTGCCCGCAAACCGCAGGGCCTGTCGCATTGGCCCGCCCCCAGCCCGGTGCGCGGGTTCGAGGCGGCGTTGCGGACCAGGGCGGCGGACGGCTTTGCCCTGATTGCCGAAATCAAGAAGGCCAGCCCGTCCAAAGGCCTGATCCGGGCCGATTTCGATCCTCCGGCCCATGCCCGCGCCTATCAGGCCGGCGGTGCCGCCTGTCTTTCGGTGCTGACCGACGCGCCCTATTTCCAGGGGCATGAGGATTACCTGATTGCCGCCCGCGCGGCCTGCGATCTGCCGGTGATCCGCAAGGACTTCATGGTCGAACCGTGGCAATGCGCCGAGGCCCGGGCGATGGGAGCCGACGCAATCCTGATCATCGTCGCCGCGCTGGACGACGGCCTGATGGCCGAGATCGAGGCAGCAGCGCAGGAACAGGGACTCGACGTGCTGGTCGAAGTGCATGACGAAGCTGAAATGGAGCGCGCGCTCGCCCATCTGCGCTCGAAGCTGATCGGGGTGAACAACCGCAACCTCAAGACCTTCGAAGTCGATCTCGGCACCACCGAGCGGCTTGCCGGAATGGTTCCGGGCGATGTCCTGCTGGTCTGTGAAAGCGGGATCGGCAGCCATGCCGATTGCCTGCGCATGGCGAAAAGCAACGTGCGCACCTTCCTGGTCGGGGAAAGCCTGATGCGCCAGGCCGATGTCGAAGCCGCGACGCGGGCACTGCTGCTGGGCTGATTGCCCTGTTCCGCACCGTCCGGTCGCGGTCCGAGGCAGAATGGCGGAATTGCTTGACTCGATTCGAAGCGTTGCTTACTTGTTCCGCATTCGTTCACTGAACGGCACAGGAACATCCCGTTCCGGCCGTTCCAACGGAGTGACGGTGGAATGCTGACCCGCAAACAGCACGAGTTGATCCGCTTCATCCAGACCCGCCTTGAAGAAAGCGGAGTCTCCCCCTCGTTCGAGGAGATGAAGGAGGCTCTGGACCTCAAGTCGAAGTCCGGAGTCCACCGGCTGATTTCCGCTCTGGAAGAACGCGGCTTCATCCGCCGCCTGCCCAACCGGGCCCGCGCGCTCGAGGTGCTGCGTCAACCGGAAGACGTTTCGACAAAGGCTCCGGCCCGCGCGGCGAACAGCAACGCCGCTGCCGCCGTGATCCGCCCGCCCGAGGCCAAGCCCGCTCCGGCCAACGACGTGATCGAGATTCCGCTTCACGGGCGGATTGCCGCTGGCGTGCCGATCGAGGCGCTGGAAACGTCCGCCACCCTGCCGGTGCCGGCTGCCCTGCTCGGTTCGGGTGAGCATTACGCGCTGGAGGTATCCGGAGATTCGATGATCGAAGCCGGGATCCTTGACGGCGACTATGCCCTGATCCGCCGCACCGACAGCGCCCGCGACGGCGAGATCGTGGTCGCGCTGGTCCGGGGTGAGGAAGCGACTCTCAAGTACCTGCGGCGGGAGAACGGCCGGGTCCGGCTCGATCCGGCCAACGCCGCCTATGAACCCCAGATCTACGACCCGCGCGAAGTGCTGATCCAGGGCAAGCTCGCCGGTCTGCTGCGCCGCTATCACTGATTTTGCATGACCGGTGCGGCGGGCTGTGCCTGGTGTGCCGGTTGTGTACCCTTGGTGTGCTGCTCAAGTGGCGGTCGTGTCCCCCTGGTCTGCACCTGCCACCAGCCGTGAGAACCCTGGTTTTCCGCCACTGTGTGCACTTTTCCCGCGCCCAGATCGATGGTCAGTCCGCCAGTCCTGTCCAGCAACCGCCGGTCGGCCTTCAACCACCGCGGCTGGCAGGATCGCGGCAAGTACCGGGCGGCAATCACGATATCGACCCGCTCGCACGCCGCCGCGAGTTCCCGCTCATTCACATAGTCGGTGCCCCGGGCCATCAGCACCTGCCAGGTCCGGCCCTCCCGCTCCAACCGCAGCGCGCAGAAGTCCCGGTTGCACCGCGCCCCCGGCCATTCATCAAGCTGACGGACGGTCCCGTTCATCCCGGCCGATTCCGCCAGATTCTCGCGCGCGTAGTCACTGCGGCTCTCGCGCAGCACAAGCAGCTCGCCCTCCGCTTCTCCGGTCACCCCGACGTGCCGACCGTCACCCGATACGAGCAGATCGGGCGAGCGGATCTGGCTGACCATGACCAGACCCAGCAGCAACGGCACCAGCCCCAACAGGCGCACCCTGCCCCGCCATAGCGCCAACCACAGTCCTCCAGCGACAAACAGGGCGAAGGTGCCCCGCCCCATCGCCGGCATCAGCGATACTGCCCCGGGCATTTCCGCCGTGGCATGCGCCAGCGCCAGCAGCAATTCCAGCGACTTGCCCGCCAGCCACCAGAACGGCGCACCCGCCCCGACCAGGTCGAACAGCAAGGCCAGGGCAATCAGCGGCATGGTCGCCAGGGTGGTCAGCGGGATGGCGATGACATTGGCCAGCGCGCCGTAGACGCCCGAGCGATGGAAGTGAAACAGCCCGATCGGCATGAGCGCCAGTTCGATTACCACGCCGGTCAGCAGCAGGCCGGCCAGATACCGCCCGCCGCGCCGCAACCAACCTTCCTCGCGCGGCGCGAAGAACGCGCGCAGCGGTGCCGAGCCGTGCAAAGCCACGATCGCGATGACGGCGGCAAAACTCATCTGGAAGCTCGGACCGACCAGCGCTTCCGGCCAGAACACCAGAACCAGAGCGGCGGCGATTGCGACCATCCGCATCGACAGCGGCTCGCGCCCGATCGCCAGTGCAATCAGCACGAGAATGGCCCCGATGCAGGATCGTACAGTCGGCACCTCCGCCCCGCTGAGCAGCGTGTAGCCGATCCCGGCTATCGCCCCCGCCCCTGCCGCCACCAGCGGCAAGCGCAGGCGCAGCGCCACCCATGGACTCAGGGCCAGGACCCGCAAGGCGATGAGATAAGCCGCCGCCACGACCGCGCTGACATGCAGGCCGCTGATCGACAGCAGGTGGCTGAGGCCCGAATCCCGCATCGCCTCGTCATCGGCCTTGGCAATCGCACCCCGATCGCCGCTGGCAAGGGCTGCGGCAATCGCCCCAGGAGACCCGTCCAGCTGGCTTCGGACATGAGCCGAAAGGTCACGTTGAACCTTGCCAAGCCATCCGCCGCCCGTCGCCGGCTGGATGATCGTCACCGAACCCAGCGCGCTGCCAGTCGCGGAGAGACCGGAAAACCAGGCCGCGCGGGCAAAATCATAGCTGCCGGGCAACATCGGCGGTGCTGGCGGCACCAATCGTGCTCGCAGGCGAATCCGGCCCCCTTCGGCTATGCCGGTGGAAGCGTTCTCGATCGGCAGGTTCAGCCGCACCTTGATTGCCCGCCCGGTTTCGGGCTCACGAGTGGCGAGGACCAGCCTGACCCGCTGTTCGGCAGGCTGTTCAATGCGCTGCAACACTTCGGCATCGATCACCGCGACCACTGGCCGGGTGAGCGGCGGTGTGCCAACCAGGGCGGATTTGGTCCAGACCAGCCCGCAGCCAAGCGCGAAAGTGCAACCCAGCACCACCAATGCCCGCCGGATCTGCGGATACGCACCCTCCGATGCCAGGAAAGCCATTGCGCCCGTCGCGAACGCGAGGCCCGCAGCCATGGCGGCCAGCCAGTGCCAGACATTCGACAGAACGAACCAGCTGGCGATACCCGCGATCAGCCCCAAGACCGCCCAGGGCCCCTGGTCGAGGCTTGCCGCCGCGAGGAATCGCTCGATCCGTGCAAGTCCGCTGGACAAGTCCAACCGCTTGCGCCAATGGCTATGTTGCATTGCAGCGTCGCCCATGGGGACGCTGGTCAGAGGCACTTCGGGCAAGGCTTCGCCGGCCATGCCGGGCAAGAGACAGGAAGGGACCCCCGATGGCAAGTGCCAAGGCCAAGTTCCCCCTGCAAGGTGCCCGTCAGGCCGGGTTCGCCCATGTGTCAGGGTCGACTAACGTCACCCTTGCACAACCCCTTGGTGGCAGGCTAACCGGCTCAAGGCCTTCCCCAGGGTATATCGGTAGTTCTTTGCTGCCGGACCGCGTGCCCATCGTTTCGCCCTGTGCGGAGCGGGTGCCGGCCCCGGCCAACGCGTTTTGAGGAGACAGGTAAGGTGGGCAACCAGGTCAAAGTGAGCACCGGCGCGGGCGATTTCGAGTACCCCGTCCTTTCCGGCAGCGTCGGACCCGACGTGATCGACATCCGCAAGCTCTATGGGCAGACCGGGATGTTCACCTATGATCCGGGCTTCACCTCCACCGCCAGCTGCGAAAGCGCACTGACCTATATCGACGGCGATGAAGGCGTCCTGCTGCACCGCGGTTATCCGATCGGGCAACTGGCCGAACATTCCAGCTTCATGGAAGTCAGCTATCTGCTTCTCAACGGTGAGCTGCCCAGCCAGAGCGAGCTGGCCGATTTCAGCCGGACCATCACCCGCCACACCATGCTGCACGAACAGCTGGCCACGTTCTATCGCGGCTTCCGCCGCGATGCCCACCCGATGGCCATCATGTGCGGCGTGGTTGGTGCGCTCTCGGCATTTTACCATGACAGCACCGACATTTCCGATCCGATGCAGCGCAAGATCGCCAGCCATCGCCTGATTGCCAAGATGCCGACGATCGCGGCGATGGCCTACAAGTATTCGGTCGGTCAGCCGTTCCTCTATCCCGACAACACCCTCAGCTATACCGGCAATTTCCTGCGGATGACCTTCGGCGTCCCGGCCGAGGAATACGAAGTGATCCCGGCGGTCGAACGTGCGATGGACCGCATTTTCATCCTCCATGCCGATCACGAGCAGAACGCTTCGACCAGCACCGTGCGTCTGGCCGGTTCGTCGGGTGCCAACCCGTTCGCCTGCATCGCGGCCGGCATTGCCTGCCTGTGGGGCCCGGCGCACGGCGGGGCGAACGAGGCGGCGCTCAACATGCTGAAGGAAATCGGCACACCCGACAAGATTCCGCACTACATCGAGCGCGCCAAGGACAAGAACGATCCGTTCCGCCTGATGGGCTTCGGCCATCGGGTCTACAAGAACTATGACCCGCGCGCGACCGTGATGCAGAAGACCGTGCGCGAGGTGTTCGATGCGCTGAAGGTCAACGATCCGCTGTTCGAAACCGCGCTGCGGCTGGAAGAAATCGCGCTGAACGATCCCTACTTCGTCGAGAAGAAGCTGTTCCCGAACGTGGACTTCTATTCGGGCATCATCCTGTCCGCCATCGGCTTCCCGACCACCATGTTCACCGCGCTGTTTGCGCTTGCCCGCACGGTCGGCTGGGTCGCGCAGTGGAACGAAATGATCAGCGATCCCGGTCAGAAGATCGGTCGTCCGCGCCAGCTCTATACCGGCCCGACGCAGCGCGATTACGTTCCGCTGAGCGCTCGCTAAGGTTGGCGGTTACTCGTCGGCGGCCTGTGCCGGTTCATCCGGCCGGGCAGTCGTGGGTGCCAGCGCCAGCAAGTCGGCTGGTACTTCCAGGATGAAGCGCGCGCCTTGCCCGGGCGCGCTTTCCACGGTCAATTCACCGCCCATGGCTCGGGCTAGACGCCGCGAGATGTAGAGGCCAAGGCCCGAACCGCCGTCCTCCCCGCTGCGTCCCAGGCGTTCGAACTTCTCGAACACCTTGGCTTGCTGCTCTTCGGACAGGCCGGGGCCCTGATCGGCCACGATCAGGCGGGCGCGGGTGCCGGCATCTTCCAGCCTGATCCAGATCTGCGAATTGTCCGGGGCATAGCGGATTGCATTGCCGACAAGATTGAGCAGGACCTGCAGGACCCGCCGAAATTCGGCGATGGCCGGCAGATGCTCACCCTGTTTCGGGGCATCGATAGCGATACCCCGCTCCTGCGCGCGAACTGCCAGAATGCCCGACGCCCGCCGCGCCACATCGGCAAGGTCGATCCGGTCAGGCGCGGTGTTGAAATCATCCGATTCGACAACTTCCAGATCGGCGAGATCTTCAACCAGAGCCAGCAGATGCTGGCCGGCGGCGGCGATGTCGGCCGCATACTGGCTGTATTCCTCGGCCAGAGGACCGGCCATGCGGGTGCGGATGGTTTCTGCGTTGGCAATGATCCTGGCGATCGGTTGTCGCAGCACCGGGGCAATGTCCCGGCCGACCAGACCCTGACCGTTGTTGGGCAGCACAATCGTACCCGCAGCAGGAACCGCAAGGGGGGGCGGCAGCGGCACATCGGCAGTGAGGTGCAGTTCGAAACCGGCCGGATCGGCTCCAGGCACTTCCACCGGGATCAGGCTGGCGCGCCATTGCCGGTCAGACCCGGCCAGCCGCAGCATGGCACCGTCGAGCAGGCGCCAGTGCATCGGCTGACGATGGCTCGCTCCCTCAATGCTCACGAAGTCCGTCCATGGTTGCCCAATTCCCGCGCGCATGGCCTCAAGCACTTCAGTCAGATCGGCGCCATTGCCTTCCACCGTCAGCAGGCACTGCTGAGCATCCAGTCGAGCCGTTACTTCGGCCAATGCTCGGTCAATCTCGGCACGATAGGCACTGACCATGGCCTGGTCTTCCGGTGGCAGCGGGCTGACCTGCCAGCTGGTGGCCGAAATCAGGCATCCTCCCTCAGCATCGGGAATGATGTCGAGCCAGGCCGAAATCGCCTCGCGGCCATTGCTGGCGCGCATTGTCCGGCCCAGTTTCAAGCCGAATTCGCGCGCTTTTGCCTCAAGCTCGGCCAAGGCAGGAATGGCGATCCGCCCAGGCACTTCGCCGCCGCAATCGCGCTGCAGGGCGGACAGCACATCGCTGGCGGAAAGGAGGATTCCTTCCGCATCGGTGCGCGCCTGCGCGAGGATTGCGGCTTCGCCGGTCACTCCGGTTCAGCCACCCGCCATGGCGACGGAACGCGCCAGCAGCGCCGCGGCCCGATCGGCTCCGAGTTGCTCAAAGCCTTCGGGCAGCGTTACTTCGGGATGGATTGCCGCAAACTGTTCTTCGATTGCCTGCGGCTTCAGGCCCGCAGCGGCCAAAGCCAGAGCCAATCGCGCTACCTGAGACTCGTTGGTTGCCAGAGTGGCCAGATCACGATCCTGTCCGGAGCCAAGGGCAAGAGCACTGAGGAAGATTGCAACCCCGGCATGGGTTACCGACAGCGCGGCCATTGCCCCACCGCCCATGCCCAATACCAGGCGGGAGATCAGACCGAGCCGAGTGCGGCTCTCGTTGTAACTGTCGCGAATGCGCTGTTCGGCCGCCGCGATTCGCGCGGCTACTTCCGGGTCATCGCCGGCCGTGCCGCGCAAGGCGACGAGCGCCGCATGGAGCAGATCGCCGGGCAATTCACCAAGCGGAAGGTGCATCCGACGCTGGTTCTGCGCAAAGCGAGCCTGCGCTGCGAGCAAGGCCATGGCCGAGGCCGCCACTGGCGGCTCGGTCGAAGCGATCAGCGCCTGCAGCAACGGCGAAAGCACGGGATCGAGCGAGAGCCTGGCCTGCAACCGCTGAGTCAGCTGCCACTCCAGCGCCAGACCGTGCGCATGGGCCAGAAACCCTTGCTGCACCGCGAAGCCATCGATCAGCGCCTGGATCTCAACGGAAGAATGCTGGCCGGGCGCGGCCCCCTCCCCTTCCCCGCTACGGGCATCAAGCAACTGGCGTGCGACATCCGCCAGCATTCCGCGCATCGAAGCGAGGATCTCGTCACTGAACAGGGAATGTTCGCTGTTGGCCAGCAAATGACGCAGGATCGGCGCAATGGTGCCGACCATTGCATCGGCATGAACCAGTTCGTCGCGCATCTCGCTCTCGATCGAACGGACGGAATCGGACTGGGTCGGCCGGAACTGGGCAGAAAGATCGCTCATGCCCTGTGCCATAGACTTGCTTGGTTAAGGTCGCGTTAGCCGCGATTGGCCGAGCGGCAGAACCAGGGCGACCAGCGCCAGCAGCGCCGCGGCGGCCTGGATCGCGCCAGCGCCGAAGCCTGTCGCCACGGCCCCTGCAACTGCCCCGGCCAGCAAGGCCCGGTCGCCAAACCAACCGCTCCAGCGCGGCGACACGAGGCGTGGCATCAGACGCAAAACGGCGACCAGCATGAACGGAGCGAAGTAACGATCCATTTGCAGCCAGCTGCCGCCTCCCGGCATGGCCCAGGCGGCCAGCACGATGATCAGGCCGTCGATCAGCCAGCCATAAACCTCACTTTTGTCGAGGCCACGGCGCGACACGCCGGGATCAGCTTCGATCCGTGCCAGCAAGACCGCCACGTCACGCAGGATCCACCCGATCGCGGCCAGCGCAAGACCAAGGATGAAGAACCCGAACCAGCCCGAACCCAAGGCCATCAAGGCCATCGCCGCGGCGCCGAATACAACGGTCCTGGCGCCACTGCCCGCATGCAGCATGGCCGGCCCGAGTCCGCGCACGATCCCCAGGGCAACGGTCCGTGCCGGGCTCAGCGCGCCTTCATCGCGGGTGCGGTGGCGGACCCATTGCGGTTCCAGCGCGTGGGCCTCGTCCTCGTCCCGCAACAGCGTCCAGAACAGCCCGTCCTGGCCCGGAATGGGGATCTGACGCTGGCGAATGCCGGCCTGAAGGGCGATCCTGAGCAATGCCGATGCCACGTCGCAGTCAGCCGGAAGATCGGACAAGCGTTCGACCAGTCGCCCCGGAAGGCGCATCGCCCCGGCAGAGGCATGGTTGAGGTCAATCCGCTCAAAACCCGCAGCGAGCCCGGCCTCGACCGGCTGCACCAGAACGGCCTGACCCTCTTCCAGCAGGCTGGCGGCCTGGGTGGTCGATGTGAACAGGCCGTCATCGAACACGATCACTTCGTCTACCGCCGTGACCAGACGGGCAAGCCCGCGACCGTCTCCGATTACATGAAACCCGGCGCCAGATGCTTCCACGAGATGCTGGATGTCGAGCAGATCCGGGCTCAATCCCCCGGCGATGCAGACAACCCGCTCACAGCGCAGATGCAACGCAAGGACGGCCTGCTGCCGGGCAATCGAAATGCCGCCCACGCGCAGGAAAGCGCGGCGTACTGGCGGTACGCCACCGGCATTGGCAAGCATGGTCAATACGGCGACCCGCAGCGTCTTTCTCCGCGCGTTCGGGGTTAAAGCCGCGTTTTAGAGGAGTGCTTGCAGAGTGCCAAGGAATAGCAGGACCTTGGCCCCACCAATCGGCCTAAGCCGTTGCGAAATCATCGAGAAAAGTCTGAATGCGGCGCAGTACGGCGGGATCGCCCGGAGCACCTTCCAGAGCATCGTCGGCCAAGGCGATCAACTGCTCGGCGTGAAAGCTTGAGGCAACGCCCTTCAGGCGCAGCGCGCTCATCTGCCAATTGCCGTCACAGCGCGACCTGCGCATCAGATCCAGCTGTCGTTCCACGCTCTCGATGAAAGCCAGTCGCAGCTCCCGAAACAACGCGGCATCGTCGCCCGCTGCAGCGGCAAGTGTCGCGTCCAGAGCTCCTGCTTCGTAGGCCATGTAAACTGCCATAACGGGGATGGGTTAAACTGGGGTTTATCCACAGGCGGATCATGGTAAACAAAGCCCATGACCCGCGGTACCCGCATTGTTGCGATCGAAGGAGCCGAGCCTGCAAGCTCGCCCGAAGCCGAACCTGTCACCCCCGCGGAGGCTGCGGAGGAAAGCGGTGAGGATTGGTGGGAGGAGCCTGATCCCCGCCCTTCCCGGCCATGGGGGGCCATTATCGGCGGCATTCTGGCCGTCGGACTGGTGATCGGCTGGACCGGACTGTTCATTGTCACCAATCTTTCGGCGATGCAGGCAGGAGCCGATCTGGCCCAATGGATCGGCTGGATCAGGGATTGGTCGCTGCCCGTCTTGCTGGTTGCCGTCAGTTGGCTGATTGCCATGCGCAACAGTCGGCGAGAGGCGCTGCGGTTCGGCGAGACTGCGCGCAGTCTGGGCGAGGAGTCAGCCCGGCTTGAAGAACGCCTGCGCACGGTTAATCGCGAACTCAGCCTGGCCCGAGAATTCATTTCGGCACAGGCCCGGGACATCGAAAGCCTTGGCCGGATCGCGACAGAGCGGTTGTCCGAACACGCCGAGCGCCTGAGCGGACTGGTCCAGGACAATGGCACCCGGCTTGAAACGATCCAGACGGTCAGCGCCGCAGCACTCGACAATATGGAAACGCTGCGTAGCCATCTGCCGGTAATCGCCAGCTCGGCCAAGGATGTGACCAACAATATCGGCGCGGCCGGACGCACTGCCCATGCTCAGGTCGAGGAACTGATCGCCGGCTTCAACCGCCTCAACCAGTTCGGCCAGGCCAGCGAACGACAGGTCAATGCCCTGCGCGATGTCGTGCAGAATACACTGGCCGAGTTCACCCGCCAGACTGAACAACTCGATCAGATTGCCGAACAGCGCTTCAGCGCCCTGGCCGAACGGGGCGCGGAGTTCCGCGCGCAACTCGATGCACAGGAAATCGAAGCGCTTGCATCGATCCGTTCCCGCGCCGGAGCCCTGGCCGAGGAACTGCAGCAGGCGCGCGATGCGCTGGACAACCAGGAGGCTGAAAGCCTTACCTCGCTGCGGGCGCGACTGACGGCGGTGCGGGATGAAAGTGCCGGACTGGTGCGCGCCTTGCGCGAGAGTGAAAGCAACGCGCTCGACGCCTGGAAAGTGGCCATTGTCCAGCTTGAGGAAGATCTTGGCCGGGCCATTGCCAAGGTTGCCGAAATCGACGAACAGGCCATGCAGTCGGCACGCAACCGACTGGGCGAACTGGCCAATGAGGCGGAAACCCTCGATGCAAGGATGGCTGAACGCGATCGGCTGTTCGAAGATGAGATCGCGCGCCGCCAGCAGGCTTTCGAAGAGAGCCACACTGCCTTTATCGCGCGCCTCGGCTCTCAATTGGAAGAACTCGACGCCCGGATTGCCGAACGCCGGATCGCGCAAGAAGATCAAGGGCGCAGGCTGATCGATCACAGCGAAACGGTTGCCGCGCAGCTCGACCAGTTCGCACGTAAGCTGGACGAAGTGGCTGAGCTGGGCGGAGCAGCAGAAGGACGTGTCTCGCAAAGCCTTGCCGCCCTTGGTGAAAAGCTTGCGGCCAGCCAGACCGCCCTCAGTGGTACCGATGCCGTCATCGCCCAGCTGACCGACGGCAGCGTCCGCCTGCTTGAGCTGATCCAGGCCAGCGTGCAGCACTCGTCGCGCGACTTGCCCGCCGCCATGGCGAGCGGCGAGAGCAAGCTGGCGGAGATCGAGGGGCGGGTCAGCCGACTTGGCAATGGACTGTCGGAAGCCGTGGCCAAGGGTGACATGGTAGCCGACCGGGTGGGAACTTGCACCAGCACGCTTGAGCTGGCGCTGACCCGAATGGAACAACTCTCCGGCACGGTAGCAAGCGAAGGTGCCAGGCAGTCGGTTCAACTCGACGCCATGTTGGCCACGCTTGAGCAGGTGCGCGGCGAATGCCTGACGCTGGCAGAAGAGGCGCAGTCTCAACTCAAGCGTTCGATCGAGGAGCTGGAAGGCTCGGCGCAAGCAGCGGTTGCAGGGATTGGCAGCATCAGTGCAGTCACCCTGTCTTCGCTGGCCAGCAAGCTTGGCGAGGAAAGCGCTGCGGCGATCGACCGGGCAATGCAGGCCCGCGCCGTCGAGGTGGCCGGGCAGCTAGAGCAGGCTGCCGCCAATGCCGCAGAAGTGAGCCGGGAGGCGGCAGTGCAGCTGCGCGATCAACTGGCCAAGGTGAACGAACTGGCCGGTCATCTTGAACTTCGTGTTGCCCAGGCGCGAGCCAGGGCAGAGGAGCAGGTCGATAACGACTTTGCCCGGCGCGTCGCCTTGATCACGGAAAGTCTGAATTCCAATGCGATCGACATCGCCAGGGCCATGGACAGCGACGTCACGGACACGGCCTGGGCAGCCTACCTCAAGGGCGATCGCGGCATCTTCACCCGCAAGGCAGTGCGCCTGCTCGATGCGAGCGAGACCAAGGCCGTGGTCCAGTTGTACGAGGACGACCGGAATTTTCGCGACCACGTGAGCCATTACATCCACGATTTCGAAGCGATGCTGCGGCAGCTGCTTTCGACCCGTGACGGTCACGCCCTGGGTGTAACCCTGCTCTCGTCGGACATGGGCAAGCTTTACGTCGCTCTGGCTCAAGCGATCGAGCGGCTGCGAAACTAGAGAATGTAGCGGGTGACGTCGAGATCGGCGACAGTCACCCAGCCGTTCACATAGTTGATGTAGTATAGCACCATCAGCAGGGCAGCTAGGATCGTCGCTCGCTTGACGATAAGACGCGGCCGGAAGTTGACCGGTGCACTGGTCACCTGTCCGGGCACGGTTTCGGCCTGTTCATCGTCATGGGTGCGAATGCCGAAGGGCATCACCAGAAATGCGCTCATCACCCACAACAGGAAGTAGATCGCCAGGATCGAAGTAAGGCTCATTGCTCGTCAATGCTCCGCCAGAATTACCCTCACTTGGGGTTTCTTGCCCGACCAGCGCTGCGCCGCACGTCGTGCGGCCAGGCGCGCAGCCTCGGTAACTGCATCTCGGTCATGCCGCTGACCGCCCTTCAAGCGGGCCAGCGCCGCCGCCACGTCCTCACGGGATTCCGCAAGGTAATCGTCCATATCCTCGTCCAGAGGCAGACCCACAGCCTCGACATGGACCCGGCCCTTGCCGTCCAGCACGACGATCACCAGACCATTTGCGGCCAACCTGCGGCGCATCACAATGGACTCGCCGTCGGCGGGAGTGATTATGTCCCCGTCGAGGATCAGGCGTCCGGCCCGCACTTCATCAATCTTGCCGGGCTTGCCCGGCGCCAGGCGCACGAGATCACCGTTTTCCTGCACCACGCTTCGGGCAATCCCGCAAGCGCGGCCAAACCTTGCCTGTTCCTTCATGTGGCGAACCTCGCCATGCACCGGGAGCAGGATTTCCGGCCGAAGCCAGCCATAAAGCGCTTCAAGTTCAGGCCGGCCGGGGTGCCCGGAGACATGGATCGCGCTCTGGCGGTCGGTGATCAATGTGATGTCGCGGGCAGCCAAACGGTTCTGGATCCGGCCAATCGCAATCTCGTTACCGGGGATCTGACGGCTTGAGAACAGCACCACATCCCCCGCTTCCAGCGCGATCGGATGGCTGTCTTCGGCAATGCGGGACAGAGCGGCGCGCGGCTCTCCCTGTCCGCCGGTCGCAACGATCAGCACTTCGCCGCGCGGCAGAGCCATGGCGGTGTCGAAATCGACCCGTTCGGGCAGATCGAGCAGATAGCCGCAACCCTGCGCCGCGCGGATGATCCGATCAAGCGAACGGCCGGCAACACACAGCCGCCGGTTGGTGGCCTGGGCAACCTCCCCCAATGTCTGCAAACGCGCCACGTTCGAGGCGAAAGTGGTTACCAGCACACGCTTGCCGTGATGGCGCCCGACTTCCTCTAGCAATGCCGCCCGCACCGCGCCTTCGGAACCGGAAGCCTTGGGGTTGAAGACATTGGTAGAATCGCAAACGAGTGCGAGCACCCCCTCATCCCCGATCCGGGCCAGTTCCTCGGCGGTGGCCGGAACACCGATCAACGGATCGTCATCCAGCTTCCAGTCTCCGGTATGGAAGATCCGGCCGTAGGGCGTTTCGATCACCAACGCGTTGCCCTCGGCAATCGAATGGGCCAACGGAACATAGCGGATGCCGAACGGCCCCATATCGAAGCGTTCGAGGTGGTCAATGACCTTCAGTTCCACTTCGTGCCTGTTGCCAGCTTCTTCAAGCTTCTCATTGACCAGCTTGGCCGTAAATGGCGTCGCATAGAGTGGCACGCCGAGTTCCTGCGCGAAGTAGGGTACAGCACCGATATGGTCTTCATGGGCGTGAGTAAGCACAATACCCAGCAGATCCTGGCGGCGCTCCTCGATGAATTCGAGATCGGCAAAGACCAGTTCGGTTCCCGGGTACTCGTTTGCGCCGAAGGTCATACCCAGATCGACCATCAGCCACTTGCCTTCACAGCCATAGAGATTGACATTCATGCCAATCTCGCCGGAGCCGCCCAGCGCGCAAAACAGCAGTTCGTTGCCCGGCTTCATGCGCCGTGCCGACCGGCATAGAGAAGCGCGATACCGCGCAAGGTCAGGTCGGGCTCGACCCGGTCGAACAGATGTCCATGTTGCTGGAACAGCGGTGCCAGACCACCTGTGGCAATCACTTTCACCGGGCGACCGATTTCGGCCTTCATTCGCCCGATCATCCCTTCGATCATGCTGACATAGCCCCAATAGATGCCGATCTGCATCTGCCCCACCGTGTCCCGACCGATCACGCTGTCGTTGGGCGGAGGCTCGATCGCAATCCTCGGCAGCATTGCCGCGGCATTGTAGAGCGCATCAAGCGAAAGGCTGACCCCTGTGGCGATCGATCCACCCAGATAGGCCCCGTCAGCTCCGATGTGGTCAAACGTGGTAGCGGTGCCGAACGAGATCACGATCTTGTCGCCTGCTTCCAGCGCCTGGGCGGCGATGGCATTGACGGCACGGTCGGCACCCAGAGCCCGGGGTTCGTCAACCTTCAGCGCGATACCCCACTCTACCGGCGGGCGTCCGCCAATCATGGCTTCGACGCCAAAGTACTTGCGCGCCAGTTCCTGCAGATTGTGAAGCGCGCGCGGGACCACCGAAGCGATCACAACGGCTTCAACATCCGCGCGAGCAAAGCCTTCCATTCGCAGCAACTGGTCCAGCCAGACGGCATATTCATCCGCCGTGCGCTTGGCATCGGTTGCAATCCGCCAGCGCTGGACGATCTCGCCCTCCGGATTGACCAGGGCGAACTTCACATTGGTATTGCCGTTATCGATCGCGAGCAGCATGGCCTGTTCCTAATGCCCACCGGCAAGGCGAACCTCGCCAGCGTGGATAATCCGCGTGGTGCCGTCGGCAAGGCGCAGTTGCAAGGCCCCATCGCTGGTCAGCCCGGCAAAGCTGCCCTCAAGTGCAGGCTCACCGGGTTCTCCAACCCTCAGAACAGTGCCTTCGGGATGGGCTGCAGCAAGCCAACGCCGGATCAGCGGTTCCAGTCCGAAGCTGCGCCAGCGCTGAAGCTCAAGGTCAAGCTGGCGGGCCAGCGCCGCCGCGAAATGATCGCGCTCCGGTGCCGGCCCGAAAGCCGCCAGAGCAATGGTTTCCCGGCCATCGACCTGCGGCGCCCGGGCCAGATTGACCCCGATGCCGATAACGACCGATCGGCCCGAACCCTCGAGCAGAATCCCTGCCAGCTTGGCTGAACCGACCATCAGGTCGTTCGGCCATTTCAGCAGCGCCCGATGCGGCGGCGGGACAAACGGCGCAACCACTTCGTGAACCGCCAGACCGCACAGCAAGGCTAGACTGGCGGGCGATGGATCGCCCGGAGCGGGATGGACCACGGTCGAGCCCATGAAATTGCCATGCCCGTCGAACCAAGCTCGCCCTTGCCGCCCCCGCCCGGCCGTCTGCCGGTCAGCCACCAGCCACTCGCCTTCCGGCACAGCTTCCCCTGCGCCAAGACGCTGGATCAGGTCGGCGTTGGTCGATCCGGTTTCGGGTAAGGTGCGGATCAAGTCGCGGCGAACAGCACGCCGGCGGCAATCGCGGCCAGCGCACCCAGACCCTTCGTGAACAGCCAGCCCAGCGGCGAGATGAACAGCGCCGAGATGGTCAGCAGCCATTCGTGCGCCATATCGCTGCGACCGGTCACCTTGCCCGCCGGCTCGTCGAAGAACATGACCTTGACGACCTTGAGATAATAGAAGGCCCCGATCACGCTGGAGACGGCGGCGATGGTCGCCCAGATCAGCAGGCCCGACTGGACCGCCGCCTGGAACACCACGAACTTGCCCCAGAACCCGAAGAAGAACGGGATCCCGGCCATCGAGAACATCACCGAACCAAGGCCGAGGGCGAGGAGCGGACGGGTGCGGGACAGGCCGGCCAGATCCGAAATCGCCTCAAGCTGATTGCCACCCTCATCACGCAGCATCAGCACGGCGACGAATCCGCCGATGGTCATGGGCACATAAATCGCCAGATAGACGAGCATGGCCGAAACGCCCTCGACCGACGCAGCAGCCAGGCCCAGCAGGATGAAGCCGACGTTGTTGATCGACGAATAGGCCAGCAGGCGCTTGATATTGGTCTGCCAGATCGCCGCCAGTGCCCCGAACACAATCGACGCAATCGCCGCGGCCAGCACAATCTGCTGCCACGCGACCGACTGCGAACCGAATGCTTCCACTGCCACGCGCGCAAACAGCGCGAGAGCAGCAACCTTGGGTGCTGAGGCGAACAGCGTGGTGACCGGGGTAGGCGCGCCTTCGTAAACGTCAGGGGTCCACATATGGAAGGGCACTGCGCTGACCTTGAAGGCCAGACCGGCGAACATGAAGGTCAGGCCGAACAGGGCCCCGGTGCTGAGGCCGGCTTCGGTGGCTGCGGCAATGCCCGAATAGGCAATGGTGCCGGTAAAGCCATAGGTCAGGCTCATCCCGAACAGCAGGAACCCGCTCGCCAGCGCGCCCAGCACGAAGTACTTGAGGCCCGCCTCGGCCGAGCGTTCATCGGCCTTGAGGAAGGCCGCCAGAACGTAGGCCGCGAGCGAGTTCAGTTCCAGACCCACATACAGCGTCAGCAGGTTGGTCGAGGAGACCATCATCGCCATACCGATTGCCGCGAAGATCACCAGAACCGGAAACTCGCCGCGATAGCCACCGTGCCGCTCGAAAAATGCCGGAGCCAGAGCAAGCGAAGCGGCGCAGGCCAGGAAGATCAGGACCTTGGCAAAAGCGGCAAAGGCATCTGCCGAGAACAGGCTGTCAAAGGCCAGCGCATCGGCGCCGGAGAGCTGACCGAGCAGCGTCGGCAGCGTCATCGCTGCCGCGCCGACCAGCACCAGCACGGCCAGCCAGTTGATCGCGCGCGCATCCTTGCGGCTCTGCCCCCAGGCGGCACCGAGCAACAGGACGAGCCCCGAGACGCTCAGGAAGATTTCAGGCGCAACAAGGCGCAGAGACTGCATCCAGTCCATCAGTGCGCCCCCCCTTCATGGGCGTGTTCTTCAAGCTGCTTGGGCGAGCCAAGGGTGAGATTGGCATCGCCAGCCGGTTTGGCCCGGGCCAGGCGCGCGTCAAGCGCGGCAATATCGCCCCGCATCGGAGCCATGAACGTTTCGGGATAGACCCCCATCCACAGCACCGCCGCCGCGATCGGCGCAAGCATGGCCCATTCGCGCAGCGACAGGTCGGGCATGGCCGCCGCATCGGCGTTCTTCTGATCGCCAAAGGCGACGCGGCGGTAAAGGTAGAGCATGTAACCCGCGCCAAGGATCACCCCGGTGCCGGCCACCAGTGCGACCCAGCTGGACACCTGATAGATCCCCATCAGGCTAAGGAGTTCACCGACGAAGCCGCTGGTTCCCGGCAGGCCGATCGAGGCCATGGTGAACAGCAGGAAGAACAGCGCGTACTTGGGCATGTTGATCGAAAGGCCGCCGTAGCGGTCGATCTCGCGGGTGTGCAGCCGGTCGTAGATGATCCCGACACACAGGAACAGCGCGCCCGAAACGAGGCCATGGCTGAGCATGACGACCATCGAGCCTTCGAGTCCCTGCACGTTGAACGCGAACAGCCCCAGCGTGACAATCGCCATGTGAGCGACCGACGAATAGGCGATCAGCTTCTTCATGTCGTTCTGCACCAGCGCGATCAGCGAGGTGACCACCACCGCGATCATCGAGAGGGCATAGATCAGCCAGGCAAACTGGGCGCTCGCTTCCGGGAACATCGGCAGCGAGAACCGGATGAAGCCATAACCGCCCATTTTCAGGAGCACACCGGCCAGGATGACCGAACCGGCAGTGGGAGCCTGCACGTGCGCGTCGGGCAGCCAGGTGTGAACCGGCCACATCGGCATCTTGACCGCAAAGCTGGCGAAGAAGGCCAGCCACAGCCAGGTCTGCGCCTCGGGCGGGAAATCGTACTGCATCAGCGTCGGGATGTCGGTCGTACCGGCGGTCTGCGCCATCCAGATCATCGCGATCAGCATCACGATCGAGCCAAGCAGCGTGTAAAGAAAGAACTTGTAGCTGGCGTAGATCCGGTCCGCCCCGCCCCAGATACCGATGATCAGGTACATCGGAATCAGGCCGGCTTCGAAGAAGATATAGAACAGGAACAGATCCTGCGCGGCGAACACGCCGATCATCAGCACTTCCATCAACAGGAAGGCGGCCATGTACTCGCCGACGCGCTTCTCGATCGACTGGCTGGCGAGGATGCAGATCGGCATCAGGAACACCGACAGCATGATCAGCGTCAGCGCGATCCCGTCGATGCCCAAAGCCCAGGAGAAGCCGGCAAACAGCGGAGTATTCTCCTGAAACTGCCACTGCGCGCCGCCGACGTCGAAATTCATCCACAGCACCACGCCAAGGACGAA
>ERZ761602.1571-NODE-1571-length-40672-cov-6.602137_pt1 | contig 40672 bp, 32 predicted proteins | sample MGYA00512165_ERZ761602 | MGnify/ENA primary metagenome ERZ761602 (study PRJEB28899, sample SAMN02445085) | bioreactor sludge metagenome | biome: EBPR sludge; isolation source: Thorneside wastewater treatment plant | place: Australia: Brisbane, Thorneside...
GCCCCGGCCCCCGCGGTTGTGAACCCGGCATCCACCCTGCCGGGCCAGGCGCCCCAGGGCGACGGCCAGGGCCGCCGCCGTCGCGGACGGCGCGGCGGTCGCCGCAGACGCGAGCGCGAGGAGCGCCGCCGCCAGGCCATGCAGCAGGGCCAACCCGGCCAGCCTCAGTCCGCCGCGCAGGCGCCCGCAGCGGAGGCGGGCGTGCGTGAAGCCGCGCCGCAAGCCTCCATCGAGGCCCAGGCCCAGCCGGGCGAACGGGAGATTCAGCCCGCGGCCGAGCAGGCCGGCGCTGAGCCAAGGCGCCACCCCCGGCGCGAGCGCGGTCCGCGCCCCCAGCCGGCGCCGCAGCCCATGAGTGAGCCCAAGCCCAGCGAGCCCGCGCCGCAACCCGTCGAGGCCCCCGCGGCCAAGACGGACCAGGTCGAGGCTCCAGCCGAAGCGGTCGAGGCCGGCGCCAAAAAGCCCCGCGCCCGCAAGGCCGCGGAGCCCAAGGCCAAACGGACCCCGGCCAAGAAGGAAGCGGCCAAGCCGGCGGCCAAGACCGCCAAGAAGCCGGCCGCCAGGAAAACGGCGGCCAAGAAGCCCGCGGCCAAAAAAGCGGCCACGAAGAAGAAGTAACCGCCGCCCAAAGCGCAGCCCATCGGGGGGGACGGCTTGGCCGTCCCCCTTGCTTGGGCCGAAGCTGAAAACAGGCGGCTGCCAGGGCCGCCAAGGCCTGCTAGAATCACCCAAGGTCTTGCTCCACAACTCAAAGGGAGGCAGCCATGGCAGAACAGAAGAAGAAGGGTTCGCGACCGATGCTGCTGTTGCTGTTGCTTCTCGTGGCCTCCGCCGCGGCATGCCTGATTGGCTGGACACAGCCTCAAGTGCCCCTGCTGGGGCCCGCCATGACCACGGTCAAGGGGATGCTGGGCAAGTAGGAGGCCGCTATGGGAGATGGCAAGAAGAAGGGCGGTTCCAAGCTGGGGCTCGTGCTGGTGTTGCTGCTGGCGGGTTTGCTGGTGTCGGGCGCGGTCGGCTATTTCAGGCCCAACACGCCGCTGCTGGGTCCCCTGGTGGGCATGGTGGTCAAGCAGGCCAGCCTCGCGCGCGACACGGGCGGCATCTATGAGGTGCGTATCAGCGAACTGAGGCTCGCCGACGAAGAGTTCAGCGCCGGCGAAGCCCTGGACCTGCAGGTGCTGGTCTTTGCCGTGGACGCCCAGGGCAACCTCTCGAAGGAACCCCTGTTCGACACGCGCAAGTTCGGCGATCGCCTCGCCGAGGCCGGCAACCGCGAAAAGCCCGTCGTCGCCCGCTGGCCTGACCACACCTTCCGCGTGGACTGGAAGCAGGGCGAGGAGTTTCTGGTTCAGGTCTGGGACCGCAAGGGCAGCGACACCCTGCTTTCGGAGTGGCGCAGCGAGAAATCCAGCGGATTTCCCCTCAGCGGCCAGATTGCGTTCACGGTCGTGAACAAGGCTGACGCGAAGAACCCCAAGGGCAACTACATCAAGTTTGATGCCGCGCCCACCACGGCGAAGTAAGCACCCGCGGAAACTCTCCATGAAACTTGGTCCCTATCAGCTCAACGGCAAGCGGCTCTTTCTGATCGCAGGCCCCTGCGTGCTTGAAGACGCGGACATGCCCCGCCGCGTCTGCGAGCAGATGAAGAAAACCTGTGCCGAAATCGGCATCGATTACATCTTCAAGGCGAGCTTCGACAAAGCCAACCGCACCAGCAACAAAGGCTTTCGCGGACCCGGCCTGGAGGCGGGGCTGAGGCAGCTTGAGGGAATCAGGCGCGAGTTCAGCGTGCCCGTGCTGACGGACGTTCACGATTGCGCCCAGTGCACGCCCGTGGCCGAAGTCTGTGACGTGCTGCAGATCCCGGCCTTCCTGTGCCGCCAGACGGACCTGCTGTTTGCCGCCGCGCAAGCCGCCGTGGCGAAAGACCGCGTGGTCAACGTGAAGAAGGGGCAGTTCCTCGCCCCCTGGGACATGAAGAACGTCGTGGCCAAGATGAAGGAGTTCGGCGCCGAGGGGCGCCTGCTGCTGACAGAGCGCGGCGCGAGCTTTGGCTACAACACGCTGGTCAGCGACATGCGCAGTATTCCCATCATGCAGAAGTTCGGCGTTCCGGTCGTCTTTGACGCCACCCACAGCGTGCAGATGCCCGGCGGGCAGGGCGAAAGCTCGGGCGGGCAACGGGAGTTCGCGCCGGTGCTGGCCCAGGCCGCGGTGGCCGTCGGCGTGGACGGCCTCTTTGCCGAAACCCACCCCAACCCGGAAGCCGCGAAGTCCGACGGCCCCAACATGATCTTTCTGCGGGATATGCCCGCGGTGCTGCGGCGCCTCAAGGCCATCTTTGACCTCGTGCGCCAGCCCGCCTAATCCCCATACCCGGGCAAAATGACCACGCCGAGGTCCGTGATGCCCTCGGCGGCGACGAAATCGATGCGCCGGTCAGGCGTCATTTCATCGCGGGACCCAGACCAGAGATAGAGCACGTAGCGCTTGCCCGGCTCCAGCCCCTTTTCAAGGTTCAAGTAGCCGTGGTCGCTGCTGAACACCCGCGAGTGGGTGCTGTACCACGACCCCTCACGTTTGAGCCATTGCCGCGAGGAAGGGTCTGCCAACTTTTCCAAGAGTTCGTTGAGGCGCAGCGCGTCGGGATGACCGGCCTCAACATCTTTGGCAGCGAGCTTGCACAGCAGCTCGTAGCACTCCTCCATTTCCGCCGCGCTGCCCATCCAGTGTTTGCGAAGCCGCTTGGAGGCCACGTCCTGGTCAAATTCCAGCACCGTGCCCTCCACCCATGGCAGGCCCGCCAGGCTTGAATCCACGGCACGCAGCACCAATCCTTCGCCGCGGGCCGCCACCGTCGTTCCCCCCAGGGCAAGCTCGCGCCGCTGCCCTTCATCGGGTCTCACCACGACCGTGTGGGCCGCGCTTCGCTCCCGGCCGCTGAACAGTTTCAGCGCCAAGACCAAACCCTGCCCCTCAAAGCTTTCCGGGCCGCGCTCCACGTAAAGGCGCAAAGTCCCGTCTGACTGCCAGGGTGCCGCGCCCTCTGGGCTGTTCACGCCGTTGCAATGGGCGGCCAGACGCGTGCTCAACGCGGCCAGCGTGGGTGACGGACAGGTTACCTGAAGCAGCGCGGCTTCAATCGTGCGGTGGATTTCCAGGATGCGGCTCTCGCCCAGGAAGATGGCCTCGCGGACTCTGCCCCCGGGCTGCAAGAGCTGAGGCGAGGAAAGCTCGACCTCGACGCTGCTGTCCGGCGGCAGGTCAAGCCACCAGCGCCCCAGCTGCGCATGCCAGGTGCCGCTGACCTGGCGCGGGCCCGGGTTCTTGCCCTTGGGCTGGCTGATCTCGTACTCGACCCAGAACGTGGGCGTGACGGGGCAAGGCGCGGCGATGGATACAATCAGCCGCCGGTAGCCCTCAGGGATCCGTAGAACGTCATAGATGTCAGGCTCGCGCGGCAGCGGCAGCGGCTCAAGCAGGGAGCGGCAGCCCGGGTCTTCAGCGCCACAGAGCTCGCGCAGCTCCATGACGGCCGCGAAGTCGGCCGGAACATCGTAGGCGGTAATGAAGTTGTCCCACTGCGACTCCGTAAAGTCGCCCGCAACTTCAAACTGGCGTTGACCAAAGAGTTTCTCATCCAGTTCAAAGCGGATGCTGCCCGGCCCGCCTGCAAAGACACGAACGTACCACTTGCCGTGATCCGTGGGGAAACGCAGCGCGGTGGGGCTGGATGGCCGCTCCATGCGGCGGCTTGAGCTGCTGCCGCCGCCAATACCCACCTCCTTCCAGCGCGGGGGCGGGGGCTGGGGCGGCTCCCGCAGCACGCGCCTGGGCCGCGGTGTGCGCTCGACCACCGTCGTTACAGTCCCCGGGGCAGTGTAACGGGGCGGCAGCGGGAGGTAGGCCAAAGGCTTGCCCTCTTTGTCGGTGAAGCTGAGAACGATGATGCGCCGCCAGTGAGGCATCTCCAGTCGCTCAATGCGCAACTCGCCGCGCGATACGCCAAAGGCCCGCGTCGCGCCGCCATAGGGCCCGCAACTGACGACCAGTTCATAGCCGCCCGGCTCCAGCCCGCCGCCGTCAAAGGCATCGCAGACAATGGCCGTGCGCGCGGCATTAAGCCTGGCTCCCTCGCGCAACCGGTGCTTGCCCACCTTGCGCCAGAGCTCAAAGTCAATGGGAACGCCGGGCTCAAGAGGCTGGCCCTTGGCGTCAAGCAGTTCAAACTCCACGCGCCCCGCGCCGCGCCGAACGCCGTCGCCGTAATCGGCTTTCCAGAGGGGCTGCTCGGCGACGACGGGGTCATCATCGACGAAGGAGTCTCGCGGCAGGTCCGGCGGTGGCCCCTGGGTAGAGGATGAAGCGGCGCTGGGGGTGACGGGGGCCGGGGCGTCGGCGGAAACGCTTGAAGGCGCCCAGGCGCAGGCCGGCGAGCGCGGCGCGGGGCCGGAGCATTCAAGGGGCTGCCGGGCGTCGCGGGCAGGCCCGCGCCACTGAACCAGCCAAAGGCCCGCGCCCAGCGCCAGAACGCAGAAAAGCAGCAGACCGCCCGGCATCCAGAGTCGCCTCGATGTCCTCATGTCCATATGGATTCAAACGGCGAGAACGTCCTTTGGTTCCCACAATTGCCCGACCAGGGCTTGCCCGCGCCACGCCTGACTAACCATTCGTTAATCATGGCTCGTTCACCGTTGTCCCTTCTCTCGTCAGAAAGCGCGGCTCCGTTTGACCCCAGCCTGCCCCTGCCCTACGCTACTCCCATTCATTCAACAGAGCGCGGGAGAGCCCATGGTTCGCCATCTGGTGGTCGCGTTGCTGCTTGTCTTTGCCCTTCCCCTCGCGGCCCAGACCACGCGCAACACCTGCGTTGAAGTCAGCGCCACCGTGCAGGCCAGCCCGCCCCAGATCACTTTCTCCTGGCCGGCAGACGCCACCGCCACGGGCTACAACGTTTATCGCCGGGCCCGGGGCGCGACCAGTTGGGGCTCTGCCATCGTCACACTGGCAGCCGGCGCCACCGGTTGGAGCGACTCCGCCGTCAGCGTCGGCGTGGCCTATGAATACCGCTTTGACAAATCCGGCAACCCCGCCGGGCGCGGCTACTGCCAGGCGGGCATTGAACTCCCCGCCGTGCATAGCCGCGGCAAGGTCATCCTGCTGGTCGCTGACACCCACGCCACCTATCTGGCCACGGAAATCGCGCGCCTGGAGCAGGACCTCATTGGCGACGGCTGGACAGTGCTGCGCCGCAACGTGGCTTCGGGCGCGACAGCTGCCACGGTCAAGGCGACCATCGTCGCCGACTACAACGCCGACCCGGCCAATGTGAAGGCCCTGTTCATTCTCGGCGCGGTGCCCGTGCCCTATTCCGGCAACACGGCCTGGGACGGCCACAGCGACCACCAGGGTGCCTGGCCCTGCGACGGCTATTACGCTGATATCAACGGCACCTGGACGGACACCACGGTCAACAACACCACGCCCGCCCGCGCCGAGAACGACAACACTCCCGGGGACGGCAAATTCGACCAGAGCACCTTTCCCAGCACCCTTGAACTGGCCGCGGGCCGCGTGGACCTGAGCAACATGCCCGCCTTCACGACGGGCGAGGCCGACCTGCTGAAGAACTACCTCAACAAGAACCACGATTTCCGGCACAAAGTCATTACCTGCGCCGAACAGGCCGTCATTGACGACAACTTCTCCTACACAACCTACACGGAAGCCTTCGCCGCCAGCGGCTGGCGCAACTTCGCGCCCATGTTCGGCGCGGCCAACACCGTGGCCGGCGATTACTTCACAACGCTGAACACCGCCAGCGGGCCCGGCTATCTCTGGAGCTATGGCTGCGGCGGCGGTACCTACACCAGCGCAGGCGGCGTCGGCAGCACCACCACTTTCACCACCAGCACCAACCGCAATATCTTCACCATGCTCTTTGGCAGCTACCACGGAGACTGGCACGCCCAGAACAACTTCATGCGCGCCTCGCTCTGCTCGGGCTGGACACTCACCTGCGCCTGGGCCGGACGGCCCGCCTGGAGCTTCTGGCATATGGCGCTGGGCGAGACCACGGGCCACTCCGCCCTCTGGTCCATGAACGACCCTTCGCCGCTCAACGGCACCGGCGCGCGCGGCTGCCACATGGCGCTGATGGGCGACCCCACCTTGCGCATGCACGTCATGGCCCCGATTTCCGGCCTCAACGGTGCCGTCAACGCCGGCGCCGTTGACCTGACCTGGGCAGCCTCGCCCGACGCCTCCGGCTATCACGTCTATCGCGCCTCGGCATCCACGGGCCCCTACACGCTGCTCAACGCCGCGCCGGTGTCGATCACCACGCTCACGGACAGCTCGCCATTGGTGGGCGACAACTTTTACATGGTGAGGGCCGTGGCTCTGAAAACGTCATCCAGCGGCAGCTACTACAACCTCAGCCAGGGCCTCTTCGTCACCGTGAACAACCCGCTGGCTGCGCCCGTCATCTCTTCGCACCCCGGCCACCAGAGCGTGACGGAGGGCCAGACCGCGACCTTCAACGTGACCGCGGCGGGCGCAGGCACGCTCAGCTATCAGTGGCAGCGCAATGGCGTTGACATCCCCGGCGCCACCAGCGCCAGCTACACCACGCCCGCGACCACACTGGCAGAAAGCGGCGATACGTTGCGCTGTGTCGTCACCAACGCCGGCGGCAGCACACCCAGCAACACCGCCACCTTGACCGTTAACCCGGCCGGCACTTCGGGCGGCGGCGGCGGTGGCGGCGATGGAGGATGCTCGACGGAGGCGCACCCGGGCCTGTTCTGGCTGTGGGCTGCGGCCGGCGCGCTGGGATTGCTGCTCAGGCGAAGGGGGCGCGGCGGGCATGGGCGCTGTCAGTCCGTGCCTGTGGCGAACCTCTACGAATTCGCGGCCCGCCTGTTCAAGACAAGCTGAGTCGTGGCGGAGCCGCGCTTGCGCCACTCAGCGCAGCGCCTGCGCCATGAACGCTAAGCCGCGCCGCCCCCAACGGGAGGAAGGCGGCGCGGCCCGGACTTGCGTTGACTGTCAGCGCTTCTCGATGGGCACAAAGGGCACGTCCATGGCACCGGTGTAGGCGCAGTCCGGACGGATGAGACGGTTGTGCGACTGCTGCTCGATCACGTGGGCACACCAGCCGGCAACGCGGCTGACCGCGAAGATGGGTGTGAAGATTTCCGGCGGCAGGCCCATCGTGTAGTAGGTGCTGGCCGAGTAGAAATCGACATTGGGATAGAGTGGCTTTTCGCGCGTCTTCATCATCTCTTCGATCTTGACGCTCATCTCGAACCACTTGGTCACGCCGGCCTCTTTGCCAGATTTCTCGCTGTACTTCTTGAGCACCACAGCGCGAGGGTCCAGGGCCTTGTAGACGCGGTGGCCAAAGCCCATGAGGCGGAAGCCCTTGTCTTTGGTCTTCTCAAGAATCCAGGGCTCGACCTTGGACGCGTCGCCGATCTCCAGAAGCGTCTTGATTACGCCCTCGTTGGCACCGCCGTGCAGGGGACCCTTCAAGGCCCCAATGGCGCCCGTGACGGCCGAGTACATGTCGCTGAGCGTGGCCGCAATCACGCGCGCTGTAAACGTGCTGGCATTGAAACTGTGTTCGGCGTGGAGCACGAGCGCGACGTCCATGGTCTTGACCACAAACGGGCCGGCCTCGTTGCCGTGCAGCAGCCACATGAAGTTGGCGGCGTGGCCGAGCTTGGGGTTGTTCTTGACGGCGTCGAGCCCGCGGCGCGCGCGGTAGTCGGCGGCGACGATTTCAGGAAACAGCGCCGTGAGGCGAATGGCCTTGCGGTAGCGCCCCTCGGGCGTGTCGTCGTTGGGCTTGGGGTCAGTCAGCGCCAGCTGGCTCACGGCTGTGCGCAGCACATCCATGGGAATGCTGCTCTTGGGCGCCTTCTTGATCGTTTCCAGCACGTCAGCGGGCAAGCCGCGCGCCTCGATCAGTTCTCTGGAGATGGCGGCAAGCTCGGTCTTGCTGGGCAGCTTGCCCTTGAGCAGCAGATGGACGATTTCCTCGTAGGAGCAGTTCTCGGCCAGGTCGAGGATGTTGTAGCCGTAGTAGAGCAGCTTGGGCAGCTTGCCGTCGATGAAGCAGATTTTCGATTCGTCCACCACTACGTCCTGGAGGCCCATCGCAATCTGGATGCGCCCGCTGGTCAGGTTCTCGGCTGTCATGAATGTCCCCGGCAAGTGCCCGCTCTTTGAGTATCAGGTGCGGCGATATTAGCCTTGAGTTTTCCCAGTTCAACAAGAGCGGCGCGGCGTAGCGGCGTCCTGCTTGAAACCTGAAACACATTCTATGTGCTTGTGGGCCGGGCCTGCCATCGCTAGAAACAAGCAGACCCGCAGGTTGAACCCATGCCCGCTGACCGATGTAAGTTCAAGCGCCCCCTGGTGAAGATCTCGGGGGAGGCCTTCTGCGAACCCAACGGCTTTGGCATTTCCGGCGACGAGTTGCTGGCGCTGGCCAAGTCCATCAAGAATGTCCACCAGGTGGGCGGGCAGCTGGCTGTGGTCGTGGGTGGCGGCAACTTTGTGCGCGGCGCACAGCTGAAAATCCCCCACATCCAGCGGGCCACCGCCGACTACATGGGCATGCTGGCCACGGTCATCAATGCCATGGCCCTGCAGGACGCTTGCGAAAGCATCGGGCTTGAGACGCGGGTGCTGTCCAGCATTGACGTGCCCAGCGTGGCCGAAAAGTGGATTCGCAGGCGGGCCATGCGCCACCTCGAGAAGAACCGCGTGGTCATCATCGCAGCCGGCACGGGCAACCCCCACTTCACGACGGACACCGCTGCCGCCCAGCGCGCCATCGAGCTGTCCTGCGACGTCATCATCAAGGCCACAAAGGTAGACGGGGTCTATGACAAGGACCCCAAGAAGCACGCCGATGCTGTACGCTATGAGCGTGTGACTTACCTTGAGGCGCTGCAAAAGGGTCTTCGCTTCATGGACGCCACAGCTGTAGCACTGTGCATGGAACACAAGATGCCCCTGATGGTGCTCGACATGAAAGTAGAGGGCGAAATCGAGCGCGCCATTCGCGGCGACAAGGTGGGAACGCTGATTGAAGCCTGACGGCTTCAATTTCAAGATTGCCGGACCTGGAGACTTCGCCTTTGATGTTGAACTTCCAGTCCTGACGACTGCCTTCATTGCAACCCGTTGTGCCGCGCCTTGTGCGCAGAGCCCGCAAAAGAAACGAGAACTCAGAACGGAGCACAAATATGGGCCAGACACCTGATCAGATCACCAAGGCCGCCGAAGCCGCCATGCAGAAGGTGCTCGGCCACCTCTCAGAGCAGTTTCATGGCGTGAGCGCCGGGCGCGCCAGCCCTGCCATGGTCGAGAACATCAAGTTCGACTACTACGGCACCCCCACACCGCTCAAGGGCGCGGCCCAGATCAGCACGCCCGACGCCGGCACCATCCAGATCAAGCCCTTTGACATCAGCCAGGTGAAGGCCATTTCGGGCGCAATCTCAGCCGCCAACATCGGCATGACGCCCAAGGACGACGGCAAGATCATCACCCTGAAGCTGCCGATGATGACGCAGGAGACGCGCCAGAAGCTGGCCAAGCAGGTCAAGGACATGGCCGAGCAGGCCAAAATTCCGATCAAGAACGCGCGCCACGAGGCCATGAAGCAGGGCGACGCCTCGCTCAAGGAATCGACCGTCACCGAAGACCAGCACCGCAAGCTGAAGGACGATATCCAGAAGCTCACCGACAAATACAACAAGCAGATTGAAGAGAACCTCAAGAAGAAGACCGACGAAGTCATGAAGGCCTAGGACGAGGCAGCCAGCCGCCAGGCGGCGCCGGACTCCGGCGCCGCGACGGTTTTCGGCGAAAGCGTCGCGGGAGTTCTGACATGCGGACATGGCTGGCGGCCACCTTGCTGGGCTTTTGCGCCCCCCTGCTGGCGGGCACCCAGACCGAGCGCCTGGAGGCAGACCTCGCCCGGGCGCACGCTGAACTCCAGGAACTCAAGGCCGGGGCCGGCGAAGAAGACCAGGGCCTGGCCACGCGCCTGCGCGACCACCTTTTCACCTGGCGCAGCCAGGACGGGCGCTTTGCCCTGAAGATGGAGTCGCTCGTCCAGTTCCGCTATCTCTACCGCGACATCCGCGCCAACGCGGGGCGAGGCGGAGACAACGGCGCGGACTTCCATAACTTTCGCGTCCATTACCTGCGCCTGCGCTGGGAGGGCCACCTCTTTGGCCCCGCCTACAGCTACAACGTTGAGCTGGCCCCCCTCTCCGACTCGGGGGGCCTGGCCTTTGACGAGCTCTGGTTCCGCTGGGAGCCCCTGCCCCTGTTCAACCTGACGGCGGGCCAGCAGCGCACGCCCTTCAGCTACGAGCAGTCAGTGGACCCTGGCGGCCGCACCTTTCTTGAGCGTTCGTCGGCCGACAAGGCCTTTGACCAGGGCTTTGCCAAGGGCCTTGAGATCGCGGGTGTGGCTGACTTCTGGGCCGAGCGCGTGCTGTTCTGGAGCGTGGGCGTCTACAACGGCGTGCTGGAGCGAAAGAACGCAAGGCCCGCCACCGCCACCATCGAATTCGCCGGCCAGCGTTCCGACGGAGTGCGCGTGCAGAACCCCGCCGCGCTCGAAAATCAGGCCGGCAACTTCCGCAACGCCGACCGCGACCTGCTGGAAGACCGCTTCGACGATTCCGTGGACGCCGACTTCATGTTCAACCTGCGCGTCGAGTTCCACGCCATGGGAGACATCGGCCTGCGTGCCTCTGACGGGCGCGGCAGCGAAGCCTGGGACGACTGGAAGTTCATGGTGGGGCTTGCCGCCTGCTACTTCAACGCGCGTGTGGACGGCGGCGGCACGCTGCTGGGCAACAATTTCCACGCGGTGCAGGCCCCCAGCGGTGTGATTCCTTCGCCCGGCAGCGATCGCAAATTCATCCGCGCCGAGACCCTGGCCCTGACGCTGGACGGCCACTTCCGCGGCTTTGGCTTTTCCGTGAACTGGGCGCTCTATTACCGGCGCGTCGAGTTCCGACATCACGGCCGGCTCGAGGGCTCCAACCTGCGGGGCCGCTATATCGCGGCCGCCGCGCAGGACACCGGTTTCACCGTGGACGTCGGCTACAAGATTGAGGCCATCGACACCCTGCTGGCCTCTCGCTGCTCGCTGGTCAACTACGACGAATTCGGCAGCCAGACGGGGACCGGCCAGCCCGTGGACGGCGACAGCTTCGGCGCCGATACCGTGGAGTGGGGCGGCTCGGCCAGCATCGAGCTGCACGGCGACCACCTCAAGCTCACGCTCGACTACCGTTACGTGATCCAGCAGTTGCCACACGGCACGGGCAAGGGCAAAGACTCGACCAGCGGCGTCGAGCGCGTCAGCGAGTACCGCAACTTCCAGGAAATCCGCCTCCAGCTTCAGTGGATTTTCTAGCGGCTCTCCAGAATCGGCCTGGCGGCCGTGAGCTAGCTCGCGGGCCGGGGGCCGTCACCCGGCGCGGCCTTGGGCTGGACGTCTGGAGCGGGCGGCGGGCTTTCGGGGCGCGGGACTGCAGCAGCGTCCTGCGCCATCCTTTCCGCCAGGCGCTCGGCATCCGGAGGGCCGGCCGCCTGGGCTTTCGCGTCCGGCCCCGAGCCGGCCGGCTTGTCCGTTGTCAGCTTGGCCAGCGTCGCGGCACGGTCGCGCTCCTCGACGGACATGGCAGCCAGTTCCAATTCGTCGGGCAGCGCCTCGCCCCTGGACGCGCGAACAAAGCGCAGCACCGCGGCGCGCTTCTTGCGCATGGCAGCGGCTGAGACCTTCTCGTCCGTTGCCCGGTGGCTGACCACGCGCTGGGGCCGCGGAATCTCGATGCCGAGTTCGTCGAACTTCAGCTTCACACGCTTGTGATACTCGCGCGCAGCCCCCCACTGCTCGCCGGCGCGGGTCTTGAGGAGCACGCGAATCACCACCGCGTTTTCGCCCAGGCCCTGCACACCCATGACCACCGAGTCAAGGATCTTGCGGCCCCAGACCTCGTCCTGCTGCATGGCCCTGGCCACGGCATCCAGCACGGCCATGATGTCTTCGACGTTTTCCTCGTGGGCGACGTTGATGTCCACAATCGTGCGCGACCAGAGCTTGGTCTGGTTCGTAGTCAGCGAAATCTGGCCGTTGGGTATGGTGTGGACGTCGCCGTTGAGCGAGCGGATCACCGTGGTGCGCAGATTCAGGCTCTCGATCGTGCCCGTTTTGCCGTTGATTTCGACGACATCGCCTATGCTGTACTGGCCCTCAAGCAGGATGAAGAAGCCGGCAAAGAAGTCCTTGATCAGTGACTGCGCGCCAAAGCCCACCGCCAGCGAGACACCGCCGGCAGCCACGAGCAGCGGGCCGTAGTCCACATCAAACTGGGCCATGATCGCCATGACCGCCGCCACGAAGATCACCAGCCGCGTGGTCGCCGTCATGACCGTGACAAGCGTGCGGCCGCGCTGGGCGTCGCTCACTTTCGCGTCCACCTCTGTGCTGGCGCGCCGGACGTAACGCTCAATCAGCGGACGGCTGCCCGCGCGGATCAGCCAGGTCAGGAACCACGCGGCGAGCACCACGGCAATCACCCGCAACGCACGGTCTCCCGCGGTGCGCAGCAGGCTCTCGCGGTAGGCTTCGCGAGCCTGGGGCAACAGCAGGCGCCCGATCTCCGCGCCGCGGTCTTCAAGCCTTCGCATGCGGCGGTCCAGCACCTCCACGCGCGTCTGCGCGTAGCGCGTATCGCGCCTGGCCGCGCCTTCCCGCTCCTGCTGGGCCTCCAGCTCCTCATGAAGCGCGGCCAGCCGCAGCCAGGGAAAATACAGGGCCTTGTTGCGTTCAGCCGACCGCACCTGGCCTGGGTCAGCCTCGGCCGGGGGCGCGAACGCGGCTTCCAGGGCCGCAATCTTGCCCTGGGTTTCGCCCACGATGGCGGCCACCCTGGCTTCAACCCGCTGCTTTTCTTCCCACAAACGCACCAGCGCCAGACGCTCCTCGCGCAGCCGTTTCAACTCGTCCTGGATGCCGGACCCCTCCGCGAGAAAGTCGTCGATGCGCTCGGACAGCTCCTGATACTCTGCAAGGGCCTTGCCCCGGTTCGATTTCTCGGACCCGGCATTGTCCTTGTCACGCGGCGCAGCCACGCCACGGTCCTTCAGGGTCTCCACTTCTGCGTCCAGCCGCTCCTTGTAGTCTTCGCGCAGGTCGATTTCCTGCTGCACCTCGCGCAGCCGCCCGATCAGAAGGGTGAATTTCAACCGGTCCGCCGGTTGCCGTCCCCTTCGGCGATCCACGCGCTGCTCAATTTCGCCTTGCAGCGTGTTGACCTCCGCCAGGGAACGGGCGGCCATGGGCAACAGCAGCGAGGCAGCCGGGCTGTCGGCAAACAGGGGGTACTGCACCTCGCGGGCCTCCCGGAGGGCTTGCAGGGCCTCCAGGCCCCGGGACTCATAGGACACATAGGCACTGAACACCTGCTCGACGAGATGGTCGTACTCGTCGAGCGAAAGCTTCAGCCGCTGCTCCGCCCAGCGAAGTTCATAGTCGAGCTTCTCGAGGTCGTTCAGACGCTCGTAAAGCCGCGACTTGGGGCCGTCAAATTCTCTGGCTTCGGCGGACAGCCTCGAGACCCGGCCGAGTTCTTCTTCCGCTTCGCGAATGGCCCTGGCCAGCGCGCCTTCGCGCTCGCTGCGGTCGGCGCGCGGCTCGCCAATCAGTTCGGCCAGGGCGTCCTCCCCCCGCTTGACGAGCCGGTCGTACTCCTGGCGCGCCGCCAGTTGGGCCGCGCTGGGTCCGGCCCGGGCCGCCTTGGCCGCGTTCTCCAGCGTCAACACCCGCGCCTCCAGCGACGAGACGGCCTGCGCTGCCCGCTCTGCGGTTTCGCGGCGGGCCGTTCGTTCTTCTTCCGAAATGCCCGGCTCCGCGGCACGGGCGTCGGCCTCGCTCTTGCGCTCGCGCGCTGCCTTCAGCTCGGCCAGGGCGGCCGCGGCGTGGGCCTTGAGCGCCTCCTCGTGCTCGCGCACATAGGGGGCCGTAGGAAGCTCGGGCAGCGCGGGCGCCTCTTGTCCCGCCAGCGAGGCGCCACACAAGGCCAGGAACAGGAAGACCAGCAGACTAAGGCGGCGGGCGGCAGGCATCACGCGATACCATGCGCCGTCACCGGTCCCAGTGCAACGCCAAGCCAAAAAAAATCCTGCTGGGTGTGCGGGCCGGTTCCTCCCCGGCCGGCACGCAAGGAAATCTGTCTCACCCCATCCGCGCGGCGGCGCCTTGGGCTAATCCACCTCAACACGCGAGACCCGCCCATCCAGGCCGTTCTTGTGGAAGAAGGCCACGCGCACGAACTCATCTTCGAACTTCAGCTCGAAGCTGGGGACCACGTACTCCGGCTTGGACTTCAACACCTCGATCTGGCACCAGTCGGCCGTGAGGGAGCCGCGCGGGTGGTCAAACAGCTGGATCAGGCAGCCCTCGCGCACGTTGACCAGCTTGATGGAGCGCGCTTCATCATTGGCAACGGGGCCCCCGCGCAGAAAGTTGAAGGCCTGCCCCGGATAATCGTTGAGGCTGCCCAGAGCGCGACCTTTGGCGTTGTTTTCGCTGTAGAAGATAATCTCACCCATGACGGCTCCTCTGCCCCTGTCGCCCGAACGGGCGGAGAGTATCTGCTGCATGACGCGCTGCCGCTGCTACAATCCCTCGCGGCCAATTGTAGCCGCTAACAGTTTCTTCATATTGTGGATAGCATGAGCGCCCCCTGCCGCTCCCCTCGCCGCGATACGTGAGCCAGACGTCCGCCAGCAAAACCGAACCCGAACCCCAGCCTGAACCCGCACGCCCGCGGCCTTGGCTGACGCCTCTGTTCGCCCTGCTCATCGTCGTGCTGGGCGCCGTGGCCTACTGGCCGCAGCTTGGCAACGGCTTCACCAACTGGGATGACAACTGGCTGATCACCGAGAACCGCTGGATCCGTGAAATCAGCGTGGCCAACACGGTGACTATTTTCAATCCCATGGCGCCGCAGGGAATCCGCGAGGAACTCGGCAACGAGTACCTGCCCCTGCGCGACTTGAGCTATTCGCTCAATTACGCCCTCGACGGCTATAACCCCCGCGGCTACCAGGCCACCAACCTGCTGCTTCACTTGTTCAACTCGCTGCTGGTGATGCTGCTGGCCGCGCGCATCTCAAGAAACGCCCTGTCCGGCGGCCTGGCGGGGCTGCTGTTCTCCCTGCACCCCGTGCACGTGGAGGCCGTGAGCTGGCTGTCGTCACGCAAGGACCTGATGGCCACCTTCTTTGCCCTGCTGGCCATCAACCTGTACTGGGTCTCCCGGCTGCCCCGCGCCGGGCTCATGCCCAGTCAGAGTTTCGTGCAACGCCTGCGCCAGAGCGTGCGCCTGAGCTACTGGCTGGCCCTGCTCTGCTTTCTCGCGGCGCTGCTTTCGAAGATGCATGCCGTGGTGCTGCCCGCGCTGTTGCTCCTGCTGGAACTCTTTGGCCGGCAGCGGCTGGGGTCAGCATCGCTGGCACGCCGCGCCTTGATGCTGCTGCCTTTCTTCGGCATCGCCGCTTTGTTCACGCTGCTGGCGATGAAAATCGGCTCGGGTCTGATGCGCGAGCCCTACGGCGACAGCCTGGCGTCCACCTGGTTCACGGCCGCGGCCGCCATCACCCGCGACGCCCAGGTGCTGGTTATGGGTGCGCCCCTGCAAGCCTGCGTGGACTTTGAACTGCGGCCCTACATCACCCCGCAGGTGGGCGCGGGCGTGGCCCTGCTTGTCCTGATGCTGGCCGCGGGCATCGGGGGCTGGCTCGCCCTGCGCCGCGCGCAGCCAAGCGCCTCACAGGCCCTGCTGGGCTGGCTGGGGTTGGGCGCCCTCTGGTTCCTGATCGCCCTGAGCCCCGTGAGCAACTTCTTCGTGCAGATCGGCACCGTCTTCGCCGAGCGTTACCTCTATCTGCCCAGCGTGGGCTTCTGCCTCACCGCGGCCGCCCTGGCCACGGCCGCCTGGGAGCGAGCGCGGCGCGCGGCAGCGCCCCTGAACACGGCGGGCAGCGCCGTCCTGGTGCTGATGGCTGCGGCCCTGGCCGTGGCCTGCATCTGGCAGACCTCGCGCACCACCCTGAACTGGAAGGACAGCGAGACGCTGTGGCGCAGCGTGCTGGCCCACGACCCCGGCAACCACACGGCCTACTTCAACCTCGGGCGCGAACTGCAAGAGCGCGCCCTGAGCGAAAGCGACGCACAGCGCCGCGAGGAGCTGCTGCTGGCCGCGGAGATCAATTACACAAACGCCCTGAACTTCGAGGCGCGGACCTACCGCTATGACCCGGCCCGTGTGTTTGGCGCCCTGGCCAGCGTTGAGATCCACCGCGGCAAACCCGCCGAGGCTTTGAAACTGCTGGATGAGGCCCAGGCCCGCATTGACCTGCCCTGGCGCCCCCAGCGCGGCCGCGACGACATTGCCTCGATTCTCAACAACTATCGGGGGCTCGCCCTTTCGGCGCTGGGGCGTCACGAAGAAGCCCTGGCTGCCTTCCGGCGCGCCCTGGCCAGCTCGCGGCGCTACTCGAGCTACCGCATCAACCTCGCCAGCGAACTCGCCCGGGCCGCCCTGAACGAAAACAGCCGCGCGCTGCACCAGGCAGTCCTCGATGAGGCCTATGCCGAAATCGACGCCTACGAGCGCGAGCGCGGCAAGGACCTGCTGTCGACGGAGGCCCGGGCCCTGATCCTGAAGAAGGAATTTGACCTCAGGCTGCTGCTCTCCGGAAAGGGCGGCGAAGCCGCCGTGCCGCCCGAGCTGGCGGACTTGCTCAAGCGCGCTCAGGCCGAGTACCGCCGCGCCGTGGCCCTGCGCGAGGCTGAGGCTCCCAACGCCAAGGCCATGGCGACCTTGCTGCTGGCGGCCGCGGAGGCCTTCCTGCCCGGCAGCCCCGGCGACAAGAACGCCGAGGCCTTCCTGCGCCGCGCCCTCATGCTTGACCCAAAGCGCGAGGGCCTGCGCTACCTGCTGGCGCGACTGCTGCAGGAGAGAGACGGGCGCGAAGCCAAGGTGGAGGCCACACGCCTGCTGAATGAAGAGCTGGAATTGCACCCAGACTTCAAGCCGGCGCGTTCGCTGCGGGCCGCGGGGGTCTTCCAGCAGGCGCTCAACGAACTGGCGGGGCTCTACGGCGCCTTTGCGCCGGAGTACACGGCGGCTTACCCCGATATCAAGAAGCCAACCTGGACACAGATGACCCGGGCCTTCATCAAGCGCGACGCCTATCGTTCGCGGCTTGAAAAAAGCGTCGCCCTGTTCATGGAGGCCGCGAAGTGGGACAGCGAGAACCCCCAGTTGGCCGAGATCCTGAACCGCTCCATGGTGGAGGGCGGCCGCGAAGCCCTGGCGCTGGACCTCGGGCGGGGCCTGTGGTTCTTCGGAGGCGAGGTCGGGCGCGCCCAGGCCGAGGCCTTGATGCGCACGGCCTTCAACCTCATGCCCGTCGATGGCCCCCTGAGCCGCTTTCTGGCGGGGATCTACCTCGAGCTGGCGGAAAAGGCCGTGCGCAGCAGCGACCGCGACGAGCTGCTCAAGCTGATCGAGAACATGCTCCAGCTGAGCGAGACCGCGCGCAGGCAGATGTCGATCCGCCTTATCAACATGGGCACGGACATCGATGGCGGCAAGAAGCTCAGCAACGTCAAGGGCGAAGAATTTGACTGGTCGCTCGTGGACGCTGCCGAGCGCAGCAAGCTCGTGGCCGAGCTCATGCGCACCGCCCTGCTGCTCGACCCCGAGAGCATCCCAGCGCTGAACTGGCTCAAGCTCTACTACGAGAAGGAAGGAGAGCTGGAAGAAGCCATCATCATCTACCTGAAGTTCGAGAAGCTGCTGGAAAGCAAGCCCGACATGCTCACAGGCGTGCGCATGGCCCTGGCCCAGTGCCAGTTCGACCTCGGGCAGCGCTGCGTGAAGGACTACCGCAAGTATCTGGACCTCGACCGTGAACGCGCCGGGCGCTTTGCCGGCCGCGCCATCGAGGTCTTCAACGACTGCGTGGCGACCTGCGACCGCGAACTCAAGGCCTCGACCACGCCGGCGGGCCACCTGCTGCGTATCAAGGGCCTGGCCTGCCAGAGGCTGGCCTACCTCGACGGCGGCCGCGCCCACTACTGGTATTCGCTGGCCATCGAAACCTATGAACGCGCGCCTCTGGACTTTCCCGACGAATTGTCCGAGGTGCGCCGCAAGCGCGCCTGGTTCACGGAAGACCCCTACCGCCGCCGCGATGACCTGCGGCGCGCCATCAGCGAAGCTGAGCTTCAGGGCAAGGACGCCGGAGCCCTCAAGGAAGACCTGATCAACGTCGAGAACCGCATCACGCTGGACGAAACCGAAGCCCTGCGCAGGCAGGGCAAGCTGCAAGAGGCGCTGGAGCGCATGAACGCGGGCTTCAAGGTGCCCAACCCGGCCCTGTGGCGCGCCCGCGCGGACATCGAATTCGAGCTGGCGCAGGGCGCCAAAGCCGCGCGCGATCCCGAAGCCTACGACCTCTGGATCGTGAGGGCGGCGCAGGACTATGTGCGGGCGTTTTCAGACCCCGAAGCCCTGATCAAGGGCGGCGAGCTCTACTACGGCGAGCTGGCCTTGGCCATGGCGGAGCCGGAAACCTACAACACCAAGGCCCGCGTGGCCCTGGAAAAGGCCCAGCGCATCATCGACGAGGCCCTCGTCGCCCTCACGGCCGGCGACAGCCGCCGCGCGCAGCTTGAAGCCCTGAGCCAGCGGGCGCGCAAGACGCTGGGCCAGATGCAGCGACTGGCCCAGGACCTCTACCGCCGCGCCGATGAAGCTCTGGCCGGCGGGCGCGAACCCCAGGCGCTGGAGCTGCTGGCCCGCAGTCTTGAGCTGCAGGGCGAAAATCCCCAGGCTTGGCTGCTCAAGGCCCAGGCCGAGCTTTCGCTGGCCCGCAAATCCGAAGGCGCCGAGCGCACGCGCTGGGCTGAAGAAGCCCGCGCCTCCCTTGAAAGCGTCATCCGCAACGACCCGCCCTTGGCGCGGCAGTATCTCGAGGCTCAACTCTGCATGGCGGAGGCCTGGCTGATGCTGGGGCTCAAGCGCGACGCCGCCTTCTGGCTTGACGCCGCGGAACGCCGATTGGCCCAGGCCATGAAGGACAAGCGCCTGACAGAGGCCGACTCCGGCACGTTCAATGAGCGCCTGGTCACGCTGCGCAATCTGGCCCGGTAGACCCGGGAGCCCGCGCTACTTGAAGAGATCGCTGAAGCGGAAGTCCACTTCCTCGTTCAGCTCATGGCAGGTGTCGCAGGCCCGGCCCAGCTTGAGTATGCGCGCTTTGAAGTCATCGCCGCGGCGCGCCTTGAGCAGTTCGCGCAGCGCCAGATCCGTGTCGTCGCAGGCCTGTTTCCAACCGGGATAAGGAAAGGTCTTCTTAAACTGGTCGTGGATGACCGGCAGCGGGGCCGAGCACGCCTGCAGGTCCAGGAAGGCCTGCTCGATGCTGCGCGTGGGCGGCTTGTCGGCCTTGAGCAGTTCCGCGTACTGCAGCAGTTCGACGCAGCAGGTCTTCATGCGCTTCATGAGCGTGCTTGTTTTGCCGGGCACTTCCGCGGCTTTGAGCCCTTTGAACTTCGCCTCATCGAAGAAAAGCAGGGCCTCGGGCTTCACTTCCGGCTTGACCTCGGGCTTGACCTCGACCGTACGAGTCACAAAGACCACACGGCGCGGCTCGGGATTTACGGGATCATTCACGTCATAGCTGTCGTGGCAGTTCACGCAGGCCTTGCGAATCTCCTCGCGCGCCTTGCGCTGATCGGCGTCGCTGTTGGCCGCATACAGCCGCCGGGCCCCGGCCTCCATGGCGTCCACCCACTCGCGCCAGCGGCGCGCTCGAACGTCATCGAGACGGCCATCGGGCTGCAGGTTGTAGTCCACCAGGATGGGGCGCTCGGGATACTTGGCCCTTTCGTCCGCGGGCACACGGCGCAGTGGCTCGCGCAACTGCTGGGCAAGCTGCCAGATGTCGCGGGCGTGACGGTGAGCGTCGTCCGGAAGGCCCTCGTGACGCGAATGGCCCAGGGCGTCGTTGCGGCGCTTGAGCGCCTCCATCAGGTGCTCGACGTCGTGGCGCGCGAACAAGCCCGCCCCCTGGCCCTCGTTGGCGCGCACATCTTCAATCAAGGGCCAGACGCCCAAGCCCACGCATAGCGCAAGCACCGCGACCGAAAGCAGGCGCAGAGGCCAGCGCAGGCGCGCGGGTTCCGCGCTGACACGCTCCAGCCAGGGCAGCACCATCAGGAAGGCCGCAGCCCCCAGAGGCAGCACCACGAGGCCCAGAAGCTGCATCACCCCCGCCGGCAGCCACTTCAACAATTGATAGAGCGGCAGGGCGTACCACTCAGGCCGGGCGTCCTCAAAGGGCTCTCCCAGGTCCCCCGACAGGCCAAGGGGCGCGGGAGAAACGCTGCCCAGGAAGAGCACGAGCAGCACTGTCAGTCCTATGACCAGCCCATGGGCCAGCAGCGAGGCCCGCGACGCCTGGGCCTGCCGCGCGTCCCGCCAGAAACGGCGCAGCAGCACCAGCCCCAGGGCGGGCAGCACAATGGCGTGCAGAGCATAGAAACGGGCCACGGTGGCAGTGCCGATTTCGTCGCCGCCCAGCAGGGCGCTGCGGAGAGCTTCGCCCGCCACGGGCACGTCCGCTAGGTAGCCCAGGCGGATGTGGGTGCCATGCACGGCGTTCTGGTCCATGGGCAGAAGCTGGCCCGTGGCGCCGAACAGCAACACCAGCAGGCAAAGGGCCAGGGCGCGCCACCAGATCCAGTGCCCGGGCCGCCGGAAGAAGCCCGACCAGATCAGGTGCATGACATACACCACGCTCAGGTACACCAGCACGTTGGCGCCTTGATAATGAATCGACCTCAGGGCGGCGCCGGCCGCGCTGTCGTGCATGGCGCCCACGGAGGAGTAGGCGTCTTCAGCGGTGGGTGCAAAGCCCAGGGCCAGGCCGATGCCGCTGCCCGCCACCATGGCCAGAGCCGCCAGCAGGGCGCTGGCCACCATGGCCGAAACGGGAGAAGCCGGGTGCATGACACGGTAGACCGAAGTGCCGCCCACACGCAGGGTCTCGCCGCTGAGCACCGTTTCGGCGTCGCTGTCAGCGGGCGGGCGAGACTTCTTGCGGCTCTCTTCCGCGGCACGCCGGGCCAGTTCGCGCTCGGCCTCCGCCATCAGCTCCTGCTTGATGCGCTCGGGGTCGCTCGCGGACGGATCGGGTAGTGTCTCGACCATGGTCAGGATCGGGCCTTGCGTTCCGCCTTGCCTATCACGAAGTCCTGCCACTTGATGAACAGCCAGGGTTTGTCATCTCTCGCTGCGATGGACACTTCCAGTGCATCCAGCCCCCGCGGCGAGGGCCCCTCCGCCAGGCTGCCGTCGGCGGCAAAGCGCGCGTCATGGCAGGGGCAGTGGAATGATTTCTTGTCGCCCGCCATTTCCACGCTGCATCCCGCATGGGGGCAAATGGGACTCAGAGCCGCAAAGCAGTCCGCCGTCTGGCCCGCCTTCACGCGCCGCAGAAACACCTGCTGGCGGCGCGTGCGCAGGCGCCAGCCATCGCGCCTTGCAATCGTGATTTCCACGGGTAAAGCCCCGCCCACAACACTAAGCGCGGCAAAGGGCCCCAGTTCATCGAGCACTTTTTCCATGGGCGCCACGGCCACCGCCTCAGCCTCGCCCGAGGTCGCACCGGCGCTGAGCGTGAGAACCCCTGCCGCGGCGCAAGCCGCGCAAATTCCGCCCAGCAGGCCGGCGCGAACAAATTCGCGCCGCGCGGCATCGGGAGTCTGGGTGGGTTCAGCCATGCTCAATCCCGTTTGGCTTCGCGCCAGCACTCGCGACAGGTGCCGTAGATCTTCTGACTGTGTGAGGTGGGATGAAAGCCCAGTTTGTGGGCGATCTTGTCCTGCAGATTTTCCATTTCTTCGCTGAAGAACTCGATGATCTTGCCGCATTTCGTGCAGCACAGATGATCGTGGTGGGAGCGTCCGAGCGCCAGCTCAAAGAGGCGGTGGCCCTCGCCGAAGTCGTGCTGTTCGAGGATTTCGCCCTCGGAAAGCAGGGAGAGCGTGCGATAGACGGTGGCCTTGGAGACTCTGGGGCGCTGTCCGACGAAAGAGTCCACGAGGTCGTCGGCGGTGAAGTGCCGGGGCATCTCCAGCATCTTCTCGACGATCTGGCGTCGCTGCGAAGTGAGCTTGAGCTGCTTGGTGCGCAAGAAGGCGTCGAGCTTGTCCAAAATCGCGTCGGCGCTGGCCTGCGGCTCTTTGTTCTGGGCCATGCATTACCCCGTGGCGAGCTTACTCTTCCTCGTCAGAACTCTTACGGCGCGAAGACTTTGCGGCGGCCCTGCCGGCTGCGATGGCCTGGTCTATGAGCTTAGACACCGAGGACCGCTTTTCAATGGAATCGTCGTAGGTGAACTCGACGATAGGCGCGACCCGCAGGTCAAGCCGGGAGGCCACATGGGCCTGTACGAATTTGCGGGCGGATTCAATAAAGCGGGACACAGTGCGCTTGTCCCGCTCGGAGCCCAGCACCGTGTAAAACACGCGGGCGTGGCCCAGGTCACGGGCCACCTTGACGCGGGTGATGCTGACCAGGCCCTTCATGCGAGGGTCCTTCAGGTCACGGATGAACAACTCGGCCACCTCCTGGCGGATGCGGCTTTCAATGCGGGCAATTCGACGTTCGGTGGCCATTTTTTGGTGCTTGCCTCCTGGATTGCTGGTTTTATGGTTCCTTCGAAACCCTGCGGCACGTTCAAGGACCAGGAACAGTTCAGTGATGCCCGAGCCAGAGCGCGCGGGCGAAGTCTAGCTTGTACGCCGCGAAGCGACAGCGAAGGGTCCGATTTCATGGGTCCGGCTGCACGCGAGGGCAGGGAGAAGCGCCATGTGGATCAAACGCTCGCTGGTCATCGTGCCCGTTGCCCTGCTGCTGTTCCTGGCCCAATCCGTCTTCTGGGTGCCGGACCAGGCCTCCGTCTCCGACAATAACAGCCGCCTCAATCGCCTCATGCTTTACATGGGCGCCAACCCCGAGGACATGAACCCCTGGACCTCGACCAAGACCAGCGACTCCACCATCAGCCAGTATCTCTACGAAGGCCTGGTCAAAACCAACCACTTGTACGAGCTTGAGCCCGGCCTCGCCGAAACCGTGCTGGTCAAGCATGACATTACCTGTTACCTGCCCGAGGGCATGAGCGAGGCGGAGTTTGAGGGCCGCCTGCGCAAGCTCATGGGTGCGCGCCTGAAGTCCTTTGCCAAGGCCGCCGACGCCAAAAGTCCCGTGCGCCTGAACCTTACCACGGGCAAGACGCTGGCGGCGGGCGAAAGCGCACCCGATGGCCAGGAGATCCTGGAGATTCCGCAGCTGGCCAAGGTCCGGTTCATGCTCGCCCCGGAACCTGTGAAGGGCCAGATCACGCAGGCCATCGAACCGGAGTTTGAAGCCCTGATCGAAAAGGACCTGGACCGCAAGCCCTGGCCCTGTTTTGAGGCTGCGGAGCTGCTCAAGCGCGTGTCCAAGGCGACGCGCGACACGCTTACGGACGGGACCCTGACCAAGACGTTAGGCGAGGCGCTGGCTAAATTGGACACCACGCCGACCTCCCACTCGCCCGTCATCGAGTTCCACATCCGCAAGGGCATTCCCTGGGTTGACGGGCCCTTCTTTGAAAAGCGCGAGCGCGTGTGGCAGGCCAAATGCAACGGCGAACCCTGCGGCTGGGTCTACGCGGACTCCAGGCAGGAGGCCATCACCCGGCTCAAGGCCAAGGGCCTCGTCGAAAAGCCCGAGGAGGCCGCCTACGAAGTCTCCAACTATGCTGAGAAGGACACCTTCGGCGACAAGGGCTACTGGTGGGGCAAGGGGCCGGAATGCACCGCGCGCGACGCCAAGCTCACCTTTGAGTTCCTCAAGAACCCGGACTTCAAAAGTCCGCGCATGTCCAGCTACGTCAGCATCAACGAAGTCCGTGTGTTCAAGGACGACCCCCACAAACTCGAAGTCGTCTACGGAGAGCTGTACTCCCCCGCCCTTTACGACCTCACGGGGCAGCTTCTGCCTTATCACCGCTGGAACCTCATGGCCTGGAAGGAAGAAGCCGTGCGGCGCGGCAAGGGTCCCACGGACGTTGGCCTGAATCATGATGTGTACAACCCCATGAAGTACCTGGTGAGCCGCGAGCGCGAGTACCGCGCCTGGCCGTCCATGAACGGCTTCATGGTCATTGAGCCCCTCAACGGAGACGCCCTGCCCCTGTGGCAGAACGGCAGCCGATGCCGCCTGCGGCGCAACGAGTTTTACTGGGACCGCAAGCCCGAGTACCAGTTCCTGGACTACTACGTGTTTGACCCCAACATGGGCCGCGAAACGGCGGAAGTGGTGTTCAACACAGGGGGCCTGGACGTTTACAGCCCGCGCGAATTCCAAGTCGAGCGCTATGAGGCCAAGACGAAGGAATACAGCGTCATCAAGCGCATGCCCAACCAGTATGAGTATCTCGCGTTCAACTGCTCCAAGCCGCAGCTTTCCGACAAGCGAGTGCGCCTGGCCCTGTCCATGGCCATCGACGTGGACCAGATCTTGAAGTACGTGGTCTACAACCAGGGCGTGCGCATCAACGGCCCCGCCTACCCCGTGCTGCCATGGTATGACCAGAACCACATGATCGAGCACACTTGGCGCAGCGACGGCACCGATGCCCAGGGCCGAAAGGTCGAGCGCAAGGGCAAGACCGAGAAGATAAAGTACCTGCCCTTTGACGTCACCGAAGCCAAGGCCATTCTCAAGGAATGCGGCTACGAGGACGTCAACGGCAAGCTCATCGGCAAGGACGGGAAGCCCCTGCGCCTGGAGTTCATCAACAGCACGGGCGGCGGCGTGCGCAAGAACAACGCCCTGCTGGCCAAACAGAACTGGGAGAAGCTGGGCGTCGAGGTCGACTACAAGGAATACGAGTGGAACGTCTTCATTCAGCAATATGTGATGGCGCTGAAATTTGACGTCTGCGTGCTGGGCTGGTCCGGCGGCATCGACCACGACAGCCGCCAGCTCTGGCACTCGACCTGCTGGCCCACCGCCGGTGGCCTGAACCTGGCCGCCTATGCCAACCCCGAGGCAGACCAGCTCATGGATGCCATCCTCAAGGTTTATGACCGCGAAAAACAGGTCGAAATGAGCCACCGCATCTTCCGTACCATCGCGGCGGACTTCCCCTACGTCTTCCTTTATTCGCCTTTGGGCACCAGCGTCATGGACAGCCGTATCGTCTGGCGCAAGAAAGTAGGCGAGAAGGACGGCAAGCCGGTGTACGAGAACCGGCCGGTCAACCACGACTTCATCCGCAATGCCCGCGCGAACATGGTGTACTTCTTCGGCGAACTGAAGCGGGTCGAGGAAGTCCCCCAATGGTCGGAACAGGACTACAAGCGATAAGGCCGCCCGATGCTCTCCTATATCATTCGTCGCCTGTTCCAGATGGCACTGACGCTGTGGATCGTCAGCGTGCTCAGCTTCCTGATCGTCGCGCTCGCGCCCGGCGACCCTCTGGCCAGCCAGCTGGACCCCAAAAAGACCCCCGCCGACCTTGAGCGCCGGCGCGACGAAATTGGCTATGACGACCCCGTCGTCAAGAAGTACACGGACTTCTATTCGCGCTTCTTCTCAGACTTCGGCGCGGTCATCAGCAAGCAGTTCGGCGGCGGCGACAACTACTCCTGGCAGCTCACGAGCGAAACTTCCAAGGAAGCCGTGCTGCCCACCATGTGGCGCAAAATGCTGGTGACCCTGCCCCTGGTCATCGTGAATACCCTGCTGGTCTGGTCACTCTCATTCCCCATCGGCATCTACTCGGCGCTGCGAAGAAATACGTTCCAGGACCGCACCATCACCGTGCTCAGCTACACACTTATCGCCTTTCCCGGCTTCTGGATCTCCATCCTCATCATCGGCTTCGTGACCAAGACGCTCGGCATCCCCATCGTCTCGCCCGAAACCATCGGCGTGGAGCTGGAAGGGCCGCGCTCCTTCTTCGACCGCACCTGGCACATAGCCATTCCCGCCTTCGTCGGGGCCCTGACCGGTGTGGCCACGCTCACGCGCTATGTGAAGGGACAGATGATGGAAGTGATGGGGCAGGACTATATCCGCACCGCCAAAGCCAAGGGCCTCGACGACGACCAGGTTTACTACAAACACGCCCTGCGCCCGGCCTCCCTGCCCTTTATCACGATGCTGGCGGGCCTGCTGCCCTCCATTTTCGGTGGTTCTGTCGTGTTTGAGGCCATTTACTCCTGGCCGGGCCTGGGCCGCTGGGTGTTTGAAGCCGTCTTCCAGCGCGATATCTACATCGTGATGACCAGCCTCTTTGTGGGCTCGGCCCTCACGCTGATCGGCATTCTCGTCTCCGACATCCTGCTGAGCGTGGCTGACCCGCGCGTGCGTCTCTCGTAGAGGAAGCGAAGCATGTCCGACCAACCTCGCAAGTCTTCCTCACCCCTGGCCGACGCCCTGCGCCTGTTCGTGCGCAACAAGCCCGCGCTCATCTCCTTCATCGCCATCGTCCTGCTCGGCGTGGCCGCGGTTTCGGGCTCCCTCTTCGTGGGCCGCAAAGCCGACGCCTCCGACCTCATTCGCATGGAAGAGGCCAGCCTCGTCGGCGACCGCTTCAAGTCGGAGGTCATCAAGAACGCCGTCCTCGACCCCCACCAGCCGGAACTCAAAGACACCTTCCTGCCCCCCAATTCCCAGAGCAGCGTTGATCTCAACAAAACCTACTGGCTGGGCACCGACAACCTCGGGCGCGATGTCCTGGCGCGGCTGTGGGCAGGCAGTTCCATCTCGCTGACCATTGGCTTTCTGGCCGTGGGCATTTCGGTCTTTCTAGGCATCTCGCTGGGCGGCATTGCCGGCTATTTCGGGCGCAACCGCGTCGGTTTGCCGATGTTCGCAACCCTGATGCTGTTTCTGGCCTGGGGCGTCATGCTGGCTGCGGGCATATCAACTCCGGCATGGATCTGTTTCACCGTAGGCGCGTTGCTGTTTGCCTTCCAGTTTCTGCTTTCCGTGGCGGGCCAGCGCTGGCGAACCGTGGGCTTCTTCACCTTTGCCGCGCTGCTTTTCGGGGCAATTTCATGGTTCAACTGGCGCACGGAAAACCAGACACCCGAAGGCGCGGTGCATCAGGCGGCCCTTGACACGCACCGCCAGGCCAGAGAACTGCTGCTGGACCTGCGCGACGCCGGCCGCGAGTTCAAGGAGTTTGAAGAAGCGGCCCCCGACAACATCACCCACCTGCTGGAACAGAAGGACCTTCCGGCGTGGATCTATCGCCGGCAGTTCGGGATCGAAGTCAAGACGCGCCTGCTCGACCTGCAGGTAGGCCGCTTCGAAATCCGGAAGTTCCGCAGCGCGCTGCTGGAGGCCCAACGCCTGCACCAGGAGCAGCAGGAAAGGGCCGAACACCTCGAGAGCTTCGCCGAGGATTACAAGATCCGCCACGAGCAGGCCGTGAAGGATGAACAGGCCGCCACGGCGCGGGCCCAGGACTTCTTCAGGTCCGGCAAGAACGACGAAGGCCGCACGGCCAGCCTCGAAGCAGCAAATCACGCGGCCCGCGCCTCCACCTTTGACCCCGCCGAACTCAAGAAGCGCACCAAGCGCATGCGTGAAATCGGTGCCGCGCGCCAGAAGTATGTCGAGGCCGTGATGGCGGCCCTCGAAGAACCCCTGAGCCAGCGTGTGGCCGCCCTGGACAAGGCCGATCAGGACCTCGCTGCGCTGCTCGAAGCGGATGTCAAGGATGCGGCCGGCATGCGCGAGGCTCAGTTCAACCTGGAAGCGGTCGTGCGCGGCTGGAAGCGGGCGGAAGCTGACTTCAAGGAGGCAGAGGGCGCCAAGCGCCTTGAAGCCCTTGGGCCCATCGTCGAGGCGCTGGCCAAGGGCAGTCGCGAGGATGCGGGGCTGGCCGACCTTCAGGCCGAGCAAAAGCGCCTGACGGCCGCCCAGGAAGGGCTGAAAGCGGCGGCCAAGACGGCCGCGGAAGATGTTGCCAAGCTCAAGACGATCCAAGGCGAGCCGCCGGAGGAGTCCAAGAAGTCTCTGCCTCTGCTGAAGGTCCAGGGCAGCAACGACCTCATGGACCGGCGCGGCCAGTTGCGCACGCGATTTGTCATCCGCTTCGACACCGAGGCCAAGAACTCCCTGACGACTCTGCGCGGCGCAGAGCTGCTCAGCGGCCAGTACCGCTACGGGCTCTATCGCATCACCAGCCACTTCCTGACGGCCACATTCCTGTATCTGCTGCTGGCCGTGGCGGCCCTGGCCCTGATGGCCTCGGGCCAGGCTTCCATCACGGACACCAAGCTGCCGGTCAAGGGCCTGTTCCTGCCCACCATCACGGTGGACGACCTCGTGATGCGCTTCACCGAGATCATGATGACGATTCCCGTCATCTTCCTGATCCTGGCGATTCTGGCGATTTTCGAGAAGGACGTGTTCATCACCATGGGTGTCATCGGCCTGACGAGCTGGATGGGCACGACACGCTTTGTTCGCGCAGAGATTCTGAGCCTGCGTGAGCAGGACTTCGTGCAGGCCGCGCGCTCACTTGGCCTGTCCGACTTCCGCATCATCTGGCGGCACCTGGTGCCCAACGCGATTTCACCGGTGCTGGTCAGCGCGTCCATTGGCGTGGCCGGCGCGGTGCTGGCCGAAAGCACGCTCTCGTTCCTCGGCATCGGCGCCAAGCCCGAGCAGACCACGTGGGGCCAGATCCTCAGCGAGGGCCGCGAGTACATCTTTGACGCCCCGTGGCTCACCTGGATTCCCGGAGTCGCCATTTTGATCACGGTGCTCTCCTTCAACCTGCTGGGTGAGGGCCTGCGCGAGGCCTTCAATCCCAAGCTGCGCGGGCGCTAACCATGAAAATCCTGCTCGCAGACGACGAACGCGGCATACGCCTTACGCTCTCCGAAGACCTGGAAGACGCCGGACACAGCGTGACGGCCGTCGAGGACGGGGAAAAGGCCATGCAGGCGCTGGGCAAGGAGAAGTTTGACTGCCTGATCACGGACATCGTGATGCCCAAGGTGGACGGCATGAGCCTGCTGCGTTTTGCGCGCGAAAAACATCCGGACATCATCGTCATGATGATCACCGGCAACGCCACCACCGAGCGCGCCATTGAGGCCATGAAGCTGGGCGCCAAGGACTTCATCGAAAAGCCCTTCAACAACGAGAAGGTCGTCCTGCTCTGCAACGGATACGCCCAGAGCCAGCACACCGAGCGCAAGTTCGTGCAGCTGCAGCAGGAGGTCAAAACCGAGTTCCGCCTCGACAAGATGGTCGGCAGCAGCCCGCAGATGAAGCGGCTCTACGACGACATCCGCACCATCGCCGAAAGCGATTTCTCCGTGCTGATCCAGGGCGAAAACGGCACCGGCAAGGAAGTCATCGCGACCACCATCCACCAGCTCAGCCCGCGCCAGGCCGGGCCGCTTATCAAGGTCGGCTGCCACATCGCCAACGTGAATCTGCTCGAGGATGAGCTCTTTGGCCATGAGCCCGGCGCCTACACGGGTGCCACGGCGCGACGCATCGGCCGCTTCGAGCAGGCCAACGGCGGGACCATCTACCTCGACGATATCGACGACATGCCCATCGACACCCAAGCCAAGCTGCTGCGCGTGCTGCAGGAGCGCGAAATCGAACGCCTGGGCGGTGACAAACCCATCAAGGTCAACATCCGCGTGATTGCCTCGACCAAGGTGGACCTGCGCAAGCTCGTGCATGAGGGCAAGTTCCGCCAGGATCTTTACTACCGTATCAACGTCATTGACCTGCAGGTGCCTCCGTTGCGCGAACGCGAGGGTGACATTGCCGTGCTGGTCGAGCACTTCATCAAGCGCTACGCCGGCACGCGCCAGTTGAGCGTCGAGCCCGAGGCCATGGCGGCCCTGGTGGCCTACCGCTGGCCCGGAAACGTACGCGAGCTGGAACACAGCGTGCAGCGAGCCATTGCTCTGGGCGCAGCCTCGGGCGTGCTGCGCAAGGAGCACTTCCTGCGCGACTTCTCCCAGTCGCTGCCGGAGGGCAGCGAGGTCAAGACGCCGGGCGATGACCGCCGCACGCTGCGCGAAGTGGTGGCCGCGGCGGAGAAGGCGCACATCCAGAATGTTCTGAAAATGACGGACGGCAAGATTGAGGAAGCGGCATCCATCTTGGGCATCTCGCGCAAGAACCTGTGGGAGAAACGCAAAATGTACGGCCTGCTCGAAGGCGACGCGGCGGAGTAACCGGGGCGCCCTGCCATGCCCGAGTCTCCCTATCTCGTTGGTGATCTGCCCGGCTACACGCCCGCCGTGGCGCGGCTTGTTTCCATCATCAATTACGCGCGCCTGACGACCGTGATGACCGTGGCTGACCTGAAGACCGACGCGCTCGACTTCAGGCTCGATGAGCGCGCCAATTCCATCGGCATGCTGCTGGCCCATATCGCCTACTGCGAATTTGCCACGCAGATCGAAACCTTCGAACGCCGCCACCTCACGCCCGAAGAAGCGTACCGCTTCAAGCCCGCCCTGGACCTGGGCGACCTCGGGCGCGCCGAATTCGTCGGCAAGGACCTCGGCTTCTACCTCGACCTCCTCAACGGCGCGCGGCGCAAGACGCTCGACTTGTTCAAGACGGTCGATGACGCCTGGCTCGAAACGCGCGTGCCGCTTTGGGGCAGCGTCGGCAACTTTCACTTCATGTGGTTCCATGTAGGCGAGGATGAGATCCACCACCGCGGCCAGATGGCCCTGATACGAAGGCGGCTGCCGAAGTGAGCTCCAGCGCCCCATCTGCCTTTGTCGCGTTCAAAACGCTCCTGCGGCGGGAACTGCTCGTCGAGTTGCGCACGCGCTCGCTCCTCACTTCCATGGGACTGTTCGCGCTGCTCGAAGTGGTGGTCGTGGGGCTGGGCGTTCGTGCCCTGCCGTCTGACGAGACCTTCCACCGGTTCGTGCCGGCCGTGCTCTGGGTCTGCGTACTGTTTGCCGCCGTAGTCGGCGTCAACCGCAGCGCCTTGGCGGACCGCGAAAAGGGTCTCCACGCAGCCTTCCTGCTCCTGCCCTTTGACCCCGCACTCATCTATCTGGCGAGACTTTCCAGCGCCTTTGTCTTCCTCAGCGTGGTGGAGGTGCTGCTGGTGCTGGCCTCCGTTCCGTTGCTCCGGTTACAGATCCCCCAGGAGCCCTGGATGCTGGCCGTGGCTGCCTTGACCAACATCGGCGTGCTCGCGCCGGGCGTACTGCTGGCGTCGGCCACGTCCAGCGCGCGCGGCAGCGAGGCTTTGCTCACCATCCTGCTTCTGCCGGTGGTGGTCGTGGTGTTTCTGGGTGCCGTGGGGGCGACGGATGCCCTGGCCGCGGGGCTGGGCCTGGCCGGTGCGAAGCCCTATCTGTTGCTGCTCTGCATCTGTGGCGCTATGTTTCCTGCTCTGGGCTTGCTGCTTTACGGAAGGCTGCACGAAGCTTGATGAAGGACCTTGGCACATCTTCGATGGTCACCATCATCCTGGCCGTCCTGGCCCTGCTGGGCGCCGAAGCCGCGCTGTGGCTGAGCTATTTCTACGCGCCGGTGCAGATCACGGCGGGGGCCCTCTTTGTGGTTTCGCCCACCCCAGGTGTCAACACGCTGAACCTGTACGAGAGCCACCGCATTTTTTTCATCCACCTGCCCTCGGCCTACGCCACAGCCCTGTGCTGCGGGCTGTGCCTGGTGGGCGGCGTGATGCACCTGCTTTCGCGCTCTGAAAAGTGGGACGCCCTGACGGTGAGCGCCTCCGAAGTGGGCCTGCTGGCAGGCGCCATTACCCTGCTTACCGGAAGCTTCTGGGCAGATTATGCCTGGGGCACGGGGCGCATCGGCAGCGGCTGGAACTGGGAGCCGCGCCTGACCACCATGCTGATTCTGTGGCTGGCCTTTGCCGCGCTGCTTGCGCTGCGCGGCGCCATGCCCAACGTGCAGGCGCGCATGAAGCTGACGGCCGTGTATGGGATTCTCGTGGCGCCGCTTTATCCGCTGGTGCAAAAGGCCATAGAAATCGGCCAGGTCAGCCATCCGCGCAGTTTCTCGGACCTGCTGAGCGCCCCCGAGATCGGCACGACCAAGCAGGTAGCCACGCTGGGCCTGCTGCTCGCCTTTGGTGCTGCCGTGGCCCTGCGCTACTCCGCCAACCGCCTGAGTTTTCAACTGCAAAAGGAGCGCGCGGCATGAACAAGCCTGGCCCCTGGTCGATTCTGCTTGCCGGCTGCCTGCTGGTCGTGCTGTGGTGCACTCCATTGGCCGCCGAGGTGGACCGCAGCAGCCTTCCGCCGGCGCCCGTAAGCGCCGAGCAGCGCGAGGCCCTGCTGCAGGAATTCAGGACCGCCGAATCGCCTCGCCTGCGCAAAGAGCTGGAAGCCGAGCTGGAAAAACAGTACCGGGCCGAGCTCGAACAGCGCCTCGAGCAGGAACGCAGGTCCTACGAAGGCTCGGTGACCAACCTCTGGGCCAGTAACGCGGCGGTGTGGGGCGCGCTCTTGCTGTTCATTGTCTGGCAGGCCATGAGCGCGGGGCGTCAGGCCCGCGAACTGGCCAAGCTGAAGGCCGCGCGCGAGCAAGGCTAGCGCCGAAGCGCAACGAGCGGCCAAAGCCGGCTCACTTCGTTCACGGCAACCTGTGGCGCCCATGGCCCAATCTCTGTTCACGGAGCAAGAACTCGCCCGCCTGCGGCGCCTGCGCCTGGCCGGCGAACGCGTGCGCTCTTTGGCGCTGCGCGGCGAGCGCCGCTCGCGCCAGCTGGGCTCGGGCCTTGAGTTCGGGGCCTATCGCCCCTACTCACAGGGCGACGACCTGCGCCGGGTAGACTGGAACGTTTATGGCCGCCTCGACCAGCTCTTTCTCAAGCTCTTTGAGGCCCCGGGCCAGTTGCGCCTGCTGCTGGCGCTCGACGCAGCCCCGACCATGGATTTTGGCGTTCGCAACAAGTGGCTGGCGGCCAAACGAGTGCTGGCGGCCCTGGGGCTTGTGGCGCAGGCCACCGCTGATCGCGTGCTGCTGGCGCGCTACGAAGACGCCGCCGTGCAGTCCTTTGACGCGTCGGGAAGCGAGCAGGCTTTCCTGGAGGCTGTGGCAGCCATGACCGTCTCGCGGGCGGAACTGCCGTCAGCCGCCCTGAGAAGCGCGCTGGCCGCCCGCGGGCGCGACACGGTGCTGCTGGCCGCCACCGACATGCAGTCCAAGGCAGGCACTCTTGCCCTGCTGTCAGAGGCCCGTCGCTTTGGCGTACGCGCCGTGGTCATCTCGCTGCACGCCGATGAAGAACTTCAACCCCAGCTCGAGGGCCTGACACGACTGTCTCCCCTGGCCGGCAACCCGCTGAAGCTGCGCATCGACGCGCGGGTGCTGGAGGCCTACCGCAAGGAAGTGGAAGACTACCGCCGCGCCTGTCAGGCGGCCATCCGGGCCACGGGGGCCGGTTGCATCGAGGTCTCCAGCACCGTTGATGTGGAGCCCGTCGTCGTTGAGCTCTTGCGCAGCGGCCTGCTGGAAGGCGCCCGCTAGAGGCACTCGCCACTCGGCGCACCGCCTGTATCATTCCGGCATGCTTGAGTTCGCGCGCGGTCAATTCCTGTGGCTGTTTGCGCTGGTCGCGCTGTTCTTCGTGGTGTTCTTCCTGGCCCGGCGCTGGAAGCGGGCCGCTGTCACTTACGGTTTCATCTGGCAGCGCGTGGCAGGCCGCGTGCGCCCCCCGGCCTGGAAGCGACTGCTGCGCCTGCTGCTCACGCTGCTGGTTTCAAGTGCCATGCTGTCATCGGCGGCGCTCTACGCGGCCGGGTTGCAGCCCGCGGCCCAGAACGAAACGCCGCCCCTGCTGCTCTTCATCGTCATCGACAACTCGCCAAGCATGAGGGCCTTCAGCTACACCCACAGGCAAACCCGGCAGAATCTGGCCCAGGACCGCGCCCAGCAAGTGCTCAACAGCCTCGCGCCCGAAGACCGCGCCTGCATCGTGCACTGGCAACTGGGCCGCCCCGTGGCGGGCCCATTCCTCAAGCGCGGCGATGCCGCCGGGCCAGCCCCCCGCACAGACTATGCCCCGGCGAGACCGGAGGAACTCGCAGGCTGCCTGCAGGCCGTGGGCCTGCCACCGCATTTTGCGCCGGCTCCAGCCGCCGTTTGCGCCGTCTGGCTGCTGACAGATGACCCGCCGGCGCTGGCGGCAGCGCCGGCCCCGGCGCGGCTTGAACGTCTGGCGCCGGCAGCGCGCTGGGCCACGGTGGGTGGACTTCCCTGCGTCGTGGAGACCTTCGGAGAGGCGGGGGAGAACGCGGGCTTCATCGAGGCCGTTTTCCGGCCCTCGCCGGCCGGAAGCGAGGACCGCGGCCTGCTGAGCGCGCGCCTGCGAGGCCGGGGCAAGGCTGGGGCCATGTATCTGGGGTTCAAGCGGGACACGTGGGAAATGGATGCCCGGAGCTTTGAGCTTCCGCTGAAGGTCCCCCACGACCTCGATTCCGACGGTCTGGACCTCCTGGTGCGATCCGAGCACGACATCCTCACACTCGACGACTTCATTCGTGTGCCCCTGCCTCGCAGCCCCATCCGGCGGATTCTGATCCTGCGACCCAAGGGTGAAGAGGCCAACCCCCTGCTGCGCGAAGGCATGGAACTGCTGCTGCCCGGGCGCAAGATTGAGGAACGCGAGGCCGTCAACGGTGAAGCGGCCGAAAGCGACCTGGTCGTAATGGACCGCGTTTGCGCCGAGCCAAGCGCCAGGGCCCTGCTCTGTTTTGGAGCCCTGCCGCCGGGCCTGGGAGAAGTCGAGCCAGCCCGCGAAGCCAAGGCGGGCCTGTTTGAAGCAACGGCGCAGAGGCCCTGGCTGGGCTTTGAAGTCCCCAATCTTCAGTTGCTCGCCGGCCGCGAGGCCTTTCCACTCAAGTCCGGCGTAAAGCTCACGCCCCTGGCCACACACATTGAGGCGGGCGTTTTGCTGGCCGCGGCCACGGGAGAGCGTGACGTTCTTTACGTTGGCTACTCGCCCAGGCAGAGCAATTTCCTGTTCGTTCCGGAGGGGCCCACCCTGCTGCAACGCTGGTTGAACGCGCTGTTGGGTCGCGACACCACCTTGATGCCGCCCCTGCTGCCCATGGCGCAGTCCACGGAGATCGACGCCGGGGCTTTCATGACGCTGGAGGTCCGTCGCGATCCGGATGTCGGACCGGGCTATGCCTATGGCGCCGAAAGCTATCGGGTAATCACGGGGCTGGACGGGCGCGCCCGCATCGGCCCCCTGGAGCAGCCTGGCCTCTACCGCCTGCTGCATGAAGGACGTGAGCTGGCGCGGTTCAGCGCCTACTGGGTGGATGAGCCGGAGCAGGCCGCGTCGTTCCTGCCCCTGCCCCCGCTGGACGAGCGGGCGCTGGTGCCCGCCGCGCGCGAGCAAACCTGGATAGACTGGTTTCCGGAAATCCTGCTCTGGATGGCGCTCCTGGGCCTTGTGCTCGAATGGCTGCTCTGGCTTGCCGGCATCACCGACTGATTTCTTCATTTTTGTTCAAGGGCGCACCCTTTGCCAGCCGATAGGCCAAGGACGTACACCGTTTCCACACCCGGAGAGCGCCATGACGATCACCGTTCGCACGCGCGGCAGCGCCCAGAATATCCGCCCCCAGCCCGATTCGGGCAGCCAGTCTTCACGCCGCGGCTCTGTGGGCCGTTGAGCTTCCACTCGCCATTGCCCTCCTTTTGACAAGGCCGGACATGACCCGTCGCCGCCGCGCTTTTGCATTGATGTCAATCTTTGCCCTACTGGTGCTTGCCGTAGCCGCCAGCGGCTGCGCCCAGACCCAGGCGGAGGAAAAGGACTACTGGCGCGAACTGCCGCCGGGCGCACACGCGCTGCGCAAGATCACGGATCCCGCCCAGATTCCTGATTTCACGCGCGCCTTCTCCGACACCGCGCGCCTGGACGAAACCTGCGCCAACAGCCTCAACTACCTCTCCAAGCCGTCAGCGGCCCAGTTCTTTCCGGTCAGCGGCATCTCGCAGGAGCAGGTGCGGCTTTCGCTGCAGGAGTTCCGCGCCATGCTCGCGGGAGGCATGAACGCGGCTGAACTCAACGCGGAGCTGCGCCGGCGCTTTGACGTGTACACGACCGTGGGCTACGACAACCAGGGCTCCGTGCTGTTCACCGGTTACTACACGCCTATCTTCGAGGCCTCGCTGACAAAGGACCACCGCTTCAGGTTCCCCCTGCACAAGCTGCCGCCCGATCACGTCAAGGACCCCGTGACAGGCCAGACCCTCGGCCTCAAGCAGCCTGATGGCAGCATCAACCCCAACTACCCTAGCCGCACGGAACTCATGCAGTCCGGCATGCTGGAAGGCCTGGAGCTGGTCTGGCTGGCAGACCCCGTAGAGGCCTACGTCATCCAGGTCCAGGGCAGTGCCATCTTGAGCCTGCCCGATGGCTCGCGCCTGGAGGTTGGCTATGCGGGCACCAACGGCGCCGAGTACAAGTCTTTGGGGCTGGAGATGGTCAAGCGCGGCATGCTCAAGCGCGAGGAACTGAATCTGCGCTCCATCATGCGCTACTTCCGCCAGCACCCCAATGACTTCGAGGCGGTAGTGGCCGCCAACCCGCGCTACATTTTCTTTCAGCAGAACAGCGGCGGGCCCTACGGCTCCCTGAACGAGCCTGTGATCCAGATGCGCAGCATTGCAACCGACAAGAGCATCTTCCCCCGTGGCTCCCTTGTGTTCGTGGAAGCTGACATCAGCGCCCGCGGCACGAAGGAACGTCTGAGCCGCTTCATGCTCGACCAGGACACCGGCGGCGCCATAAGGGCCCCCGGCCGCTGCGACCTATATTGGGGCGTGGGCGAAGGCGCCGAGCGCTACGCGGGGCGGACGTTCAATGAAGGCCGCATGTATTACCTGATACTGAAGGACAGCGAGATGGAGCGCCTGAAATCCCGCGTTGAACGCTAAGCAGGCCGCGCCTGAACCAGGTTCAGGCTGTCACTGAACGCAACGAGAGATGAGGGGCCGCCGCAGGGCGGCCCCCGTACATTTGCGGAATTGCAGCCCCGCCACTTCCGTTCCGGATAAAACAGAACAGGAGCGCCCATGGGACCTGCAAGGATACTCGCCTTCTCCGCCAGTCTGCGGAAAGACTCGCTCAACGCCAAACTCGTCAGAAACGCGGCCAAAGCCGCCGAGTCCGAAGGTGCAGCCGTCACCCTGATCCACTTGCGGGACTACCCCCTTCCCGTTTATGACGGCGACGAAGAGGCCGCCAAGGGCCTGCCCGAAAACGCCATCAGGCTCAAGGCCATGTTCAAGGAGCACCAGGGACTGCTGATCGCCTCGCCTGAATACAACGGCAGCTACCCCGGCGGCTTCAAGAACATGCTTGACTGGCTCTCGCGCAGCGCGCCCGGCGAGCGCCCGTTTGCAGCCTTTGAAGGCAAAGCCGCCGCGATCATGGCGGCCTCCCCCGGCGCCTTTGGCGGTATGCGCATGCTGCCGTTGCTGCGTCTGCTGCTTTCTGGCATGCGCGTGCTGGTGCTGCCAGACCAGGTCGCCTTGCCAAAAGCCACCGAGGCCTTCCAGGAAGACGGCAGCCTGCGCGACCCCAAGATCGCCGCCAGCGTTCAAGCCCTGGGCAAACTGCTGGCACGTACCTGCGTGAGGCTCGCGGAATAAGGGCGCCCCGCCGCCTGTTCTAATGTTGTTCTACATAGAATGATAAAGGGGGCAGTCATGATTTCCGTTCGCAAGGCACAAGACCGCGGCCACTTCGACTTCGGCTGGCTCAAGACCTGGCACAGCTTTTCTTTCGGCGAGTATTTCGACCCCCAGCATCACGGGTTTCGCAACCTGCGCGTCATCAACGAGGACTTCGTCGCGCCCAAACACGGCTTCCCCATGCACCCCCACCGGGACATGGAGATCATCACCTACGTGATGAAGGGCGCCCTGGAACACCGCGACAGCCTCGGCAACGGCGACATCATCCGCCCCGGAGACGTCCAGCGCATGAGCGCCGGCAGCGGCATTCGCCACAGCGAGGCCAACCCGATGCCCGGCGAAGCCACTCACCTCTACCAGATCTGGATTCTGCCCTCCCAGCGCGGCATTGCCCCGGGCTACGAGCAGCAGAAGCTGCCCTTTGAGGACCGCGCCAACCGCCTCAAGCTGGTTGCCGCGCCCAAGGGTGAGGGCGCCACGGTGAGCATCAGCGCCGACGCCAGGCTCTATGCCGCCAATCTGGACGCGGGCAAGGCGCTATCGCTGGATCTGGCCAAGGGCCGCCACGCGTGGCTGCAAGTCGCGCACGGTGAAGTCACTCTCAACGGCCACCCCCTGCAGACGTCCGATGGCGCGGCCGTCAGCGACACAGCGCGGCTTGAAATCCGGGCGGCCCGTGACGCCGAGATTCTTCTCTTTGACCTGGCATAAGCCGGCCCGCAAGCGCCTTGCTGCATCGGGAGGCCCCGGCGACTACAATTCCGCGCCATGCGCTCAGCCCTGCTGGTGATGTTTGCCTTGACCCTGGCCGCCTGCGGCGGCGGCCAGGCCAATAATGCCCCGCGTTCGAACAACCCAACCAACGCCCCTCCCAAGGAGGACATCAAGTTCGAACGCGTGCCGCTGGAGGAATTGCCCGAGCGCGACCCACCCTACGTCTGGCCCTCAGACGGCTTCCGCATGGCGGCGGACCTCTTCTGGGTGTCCTGGAAGACATCGGAGTTTGTTCCATCGCGGCTGATTGCCTCACGCGACGGCAAACTCTGGTACGACCTTGGCAGCACGGTGAACCTCGTGCACTACCTGCCCGTGGATCTGGCGGGCTTTGGCAGCGACGTTTTGTTCAGCATCGAGTTTGAGGAGCAGGGCCGGAAGTTCCGCAGCAGGCCGCGCCGCGTGAAGTACGGAGCCGGCATTCGCTACGGTGTGCGCGAACTGGATGTGACGCTGGAAGCCAGACCGGATCAGAAGGTGGAGCTGACAGTTGAGGGGGGCGACTTGCAGGGCCTGTCCGCCGATGACTTCTGGTTTGCCCTGCTGCCCGATGAGCTGCGGATCTACGGGCTGCCGCGCCGTGACTCGGAGAAATCGGGCCGCATCGAACTGGTCATCGACGGTGCTACGCTGCCCAAGGACGGCTGCTGGGGATTCATGGAAATGAGGGACAGCCGCCGCGACACACGCGACCGCGTGCTGCTCAAGTTCCGCCGCAAGTAGACGCTGCGCGTCAGTTCTTGAGGGCTTCGGGGTCGTAAATGGCGCCGGCGAAAAGCAGCGAGCCGCTGGCACGGTCCACAATCGCCACCGCAAATGGCCGGTCAGCCCTGAACGTGAAAGGCGGTTCGGCGGGGGCGCTTTCCGCCTTCATTTCAACCACTGTGGCTGCCGCGGCTTCCGCCCCCTGCTCATTGACTTCGAGCACCGCTTCATGCAGCACCCGCCCGATGAAGATGGGCCCCAGGGGGCTTGTGCCAAAGCGCGAGAAATCAGCTTCGCCAAAGCAGCGCTTCATGCCCAGCGCCTTCAAGGCATCCACGAGGCCGGCCTTGTAGCGCACCTTGAAGCGCGGAATCTCGATGGTTCCGCCGCGGCTTTTCATCCGCGTCATGGCGGAAAACTGGTCCGTGTTGAGGCCGGCCATGAGGTCAGACAGCTTCTTGCCCTTGGCGGGCAGGATGAACCACATGATGGCCTGATGCTCTTCGCCGAAGTAGAGGCCCACGGCCTGCCAGTCGGCGCTTTCGTTGTAGGGCACATCTTCCCACTGACTCATCATGGTCAGCTTCTTCGTGGAACCGTCGGCCCGCGTGAAGTCGGCTTCCTTGGTGGAGGTCTTTTTGAACTGATGGGCCCAGCCGCCCTTGAAGTGAACAGCGTTGACCAGGTAGCTGACGGCATCGTGCGGAATGGCGTCTAGCATGTCCGTGATCTTCTGGTTGGTCTTTCCGGCAATCCAGTCGTTGATGACCTTGACGGAGGATTTGTCCGAGAAGTTCAGCGTGCGGACCTCCGCGCCGAAGAAATCGCGGCACTCACCCACAAACTCATCCTGCAGCGTCACGCGCGCCTTGTCGCTCCACAGCGAGTTGGCCACGCTGAGCTTGAAATCCTTGCGCGAGTTCAGGGCGTCAAGCAGAGCCTTGTTGTGCGCGGGCAGCTTGAGGTCCGACACGCCCATGGCCTTGAGCATTTCGTCGCGCGTTTCGCCCCGCGCGCCTCCCGCCGTCATCTGCAGCGCCGTCGAGATGGAAAGCGGCGAGAGGAACAGATTCTCGCCCTCCTTGTGCAGCTTGCCCATCAGGTTCAGGCCGAACTGGTTGTTGCGCGCGGCCAGCACCTTGGGGTCGCCTTCACCCCTGGCCGTGCTCTCCTGAGCGCCCGTGGAGGCGCAAGCGGGCAGCAGGAAAGCGAAAGACACAACAGCAATGAGTCGAAGCAAGGACATGGAGTCTCCCGGCAGAGGGTTGCCTTATTGGACGCAAGCCGGCGCGGCAAGTTTC